>Ga0316204_10000314_pt1 | contig 196335 bp, 184 predicted proteins | sample 6monrhotite_MG_2_FD_205661 | JGI IMG/M metagenome (GOLD analysis project Ga0316204, IMG submission 205661) | Microbial mat bacterial communities from mineral coupon in-situ incubated in ocean water Damariscotta River, Maine, United States -... | ecosystem: Environmental > Aquatic > Marine >... | reverse complement strand
AGGCCGGGCCGTCGGTTTGCGACGCAAATACGATGCCGTCAAAGCCGATGCGCACTTCGATGATGTCGGTGACACCGTTGGCGGCGCAGGCGGCAATTTCCCTTTCGCGGATGGCGCGCGATGCGTTGGCGATGTCGATGGTGTTTTCGCCCACGCCTTCGCAAAACCGTTTGAGACCCGAGGACGATCCACCCGATTCGACAACCGGTGTCGGGAAGTCAAAGTTTTCACCAAAGGCTTCGGCGACGATGGACGCATAGGGCAGAACGGTGGACGACCCGGCGATCTGCACCTGTTCGCGTGCCACTGCTGCTGTTGTTGCCATGGCGCTGATGGCCAAAGCCGAGGTGGTGAATTTCACAAAGGACATGACTGTCTCCTGTTTGATCGAATTGACTGATCCCCCCCATGGGAACCCTGTGGCCCGTCTATGGACCGCCCACGATGCTTTTGTGACACTTGCGTAACAGTTTTATGACAGCGCGGTCAGGGCCCCGCCGTTACCCGGAATTTTCCTGAACAGGCAGGATAACGGTAAAGGTCGCGCCCGCCCCCAACACACTTTCCACCCGAAGCCTGCCGCGATGGCGGTTGATGATATGCTTGACGATGGCCAGCCCCAGCCCGGTGCCGCCCATGGCGCGGCTGCGGTGATCATCGGCGCGGTAGAACCGTTCGGTCAGGCGCGGCAGGTGCACCGGGTCGATGCCGGGGCCATAGTCGATGACCTGCACCCGCGCACCGGGCGCGCGCAGCGCAGGGTCGCGGGCGCTGAGCGTCAGGCGCAGCGTCACCCGGCCCCCTGTCCCGCCATATTTGATCGCGTTTTCAATGAGGTTGGTAAAGACCTGTTTGAGCTGATCCGCATCGCCGTTCATGTTGACGGGGTGATCGGGAAACTCAGCCTCGATTGTCACGCCCGCCTCGTCCGCCAGGGGACGCAAGCTGTGCTGCGTCGAATTCAGCACATCATGCAGCGCAATGGTTTCGGTGGGGCGCACGCGCTCGTCCCCTTCCACCCGGTTCAGCGACATCAGGTCCCCGACAAGGCGGTTCATCCGTTCTGCCTCGTCCTGCATGATGTCGAGGAACCGTGCCGCCGCCGCCTTGTCTTCGCGCGCAGGGCCACGCAGGGTTTCGATGAACCCCATCAGTGCCGTCAGCGGCGTGCGCAACTCGTGGCTGACATTGGCGACGAAATCCCGCCGCATCTGCCCGGCCTGTTCCATGTGGGTGATGTCCTCGAAGGACAGGATCACGGCCCCTGCCCCGGCCCCCGGGCCCAATCCCTGCGCGGCGCGACAACTAACCCGAAAGGTCGTGTCCTGCGCCCCGTCATTGCTCAGGTATCGCGCGGTGCGCGGGGCGGCGTCGCTCAGGGTCGCTTCGATGGCGTCCAGAAGGGCCGGCTGGCGCAGCATGGTGACATAATTGCGCCCCCTCGCCTGTTGTCCGATCAGCGTCAGCGCCTCGGTATTGGCGGCGATGATGCGTTCGCCGCTGTCAATGGCAAGACTGGGCAGCGGCAGTGCAGACAGCAGGGCATCGAGGATGTCATCGCCCATCTGTCCGCCCTTCAGCCCGATGCAGCCTGTACGGCGGCGGTAAAGACCGCGCACAGGGCATCGGAGTCTTCCAGACCGACCGAAACGCGAAAAAAGCCTTCGGACATGCCCAGTTGGCTGCGTTTTTCTGCCGTCAGCGCGCGGTGCGAGGACGAGGCGGGATGGGAAATCGTGGTGCCCACATCCCCGAGTGTGGGGGCAAAGCTGAGGCCTTCGGCGCCGCGTGCCAGCGCGTTGGCCGCGCCGCGGTCGCCGTCAATCTCGAAACTGACCATGTTGCAGTACTGGCCCTTCAGCAGTGCCTCGGCCCGGTGGTGGTCGGGATGGTCGCGCCGCGCGGGGTAGATCACGCGTTTGACGCCGGGCAGGCCCCCGAGGTGTTCGGCAAGGATCGCCGCCGTCGATTGCGCCCGGTCAAAGCGCAGATCGAAGGACAGCATGCCGCGTTCCGCCAGCCAGCAGTCAAACGGGCTGGGCGACATGCCTGCGGTCACGGTGAACACACGCAAACGATCATTCAGCACCTTGTCGGCGGCCGAGACATAGCCCAGCATCACATCCGAATGCCCGGCCAGCAGCTTGGTCACCGAATGGATGACGATATCGGCCCCGTGATCATAGGGGCGAAACGCGCGCGGCGTGGTGAACGTGTTGTCGACCACCAGCAGCACGCCGGTCTCGCGGGCCAGTGCCGACAGGCCCAGGATGTCAGCGACACGCAAGGTGGGGTTCGACACCACCTCGACCAGAATCATCCGGGTTTCGGGGCGGATGGCGGCACGCACCGCCTCCACATCGCCCGGATCGACCATCGAGGTGGCAATGCCAAGGCGCGGCAGGTCTTCGGACATCATGCGCAGACTGCGCCCATAAAGCTGGTTGCCGCCGATCACGTGGTCCCCCGCCTTGGTCAGCCCCAGCAGCACGGCAGACACCGCCGCCATGCCCGACGAGGTGACCACACCCATATGTGGTGCGCCTTCCATCGCGTCGATGGTGCGCGCGACCACATCGGCGTTGGGATGCCCCTCGCGGCTGTAGGTATAGCCGTGCAATGCGCCTTCGTATTGCGCATCCAGCATGTCGGGCGTGTCCGACGCGTAAACAACGGAGGGCGACAGCGGCGTGGCCACCGGGCGCGAGGCACTTTCGGGCAGTGGCACGGGCCGCATGAGGGAACCACGGTCGTTTTTCATGTGATGACCCTTTTCATCTGGTCACGAAAGCCGCGCATGTTGTCCTGATAATGCAAGGCAGAGTCGCGCAAGCCCTGAATGGCCGCGTCGTCCAGTTGCCGCACCACCTTGCCCGGCATCCCCATGACCAGCGATCCGTCGGGGATCTCCTTGCCTTCGGTGATCAGCGCCCCGGCCCCGATCAGGCAGTTCTTGCCGATGCGCGCGCCATTCAGCACCGTCGCGCCCATGCCGATCAGCGTGTTGTCCCCGATGGTGCAGCCATGCAGCATGACCTTGTGGCCGATGGTACACCCCGCCCCGATGGTCAGCGGAAACCCGGCGTCGATGTGCATGACGCAGTTTTCCTGCACATTGGAGCCTTCGCCGATGCGAATCTCTTCGTGATCCGCGCGGATTGTGCAGCCGAACCAGATACTTGCGGCGTGTTCCAGAACCACTTTTCCGATCAGGTTGGCGTCTGGCGCCACCCATGTGTCATCCGCGATCCGGGGTGCGTGTTCCCCAAGGGCATAGAGGGTCACTTCAGCTCCTCGAACTGGGTTTGCAGGGCGCGCACATGGTCGGTCAGGCCGGGCTGTTGCAGACGGCGCAGGCGCGTGGCCTGGATGATCGTTTTCAGTTGCGCCTCTGTCTGGTCCAGATCATCGTTGACCAGCACGAAATCGTAGCTGTCCCAGCGGCTGATTTCATCCCAGCTTTTGCGCATCCGCTTTTCGATCACGTCATCGCTGTCCTGCCCGCGCGCCACAAGACGGCGGTGCAGTTCGGCGATCGAGGGGGGCAGCAGGAAGATCGACAACGTGTTGCCGCCCAGATCGGAGTTGCGAATCTGTTGGGCGCCCTGCCAGTCGATGTCGAACAACACATCGCTGCCGGTGTTTATGGCATCCTCGACCGGTTTCTTGGGCGAGCCATAGAAATGGCCGAAAACATGCGCATGTTCCAGCATATCGCCGCGCGCGACCATGGCCTTGAAATCAGCCTCGGAGGTGAAGTGATAGTCTTGCCCGTCCACTTCCAGCGGGCGGGCGTCGCGTGTGGTGGCGGATATGGAAAAGACGATATTGTTGTCCCAGTCGCGCAGGCGCCCCGCCAGCGTGCTTTTGCCCGCCCCGGAGGGGGACGACAGGATGATGAGCAGCCCGCGGCGCTTGGTCTGATCGGTCGTCATTGGCTATTCCACGTTCTGAACTTGCTCGCGCATCTGGTCGATCAGCGCCTTTAGGGCAAGGCCCACCCGCGTCAGATCGGCGTTCTGCGCCTTGGAACACAAGGTGTTGGCCTCGCGGTTGAATTCCTGCATCAGAAAATCGAGCTTGCGCCCCACCGCCCCCCCTTCGCGCAGCAGGGCGCGGGCGGCGTGCACATGGGTGTGCAGGCGGTCAATTTCCTCGGTCACGTCCGCCTTGACCGCCAGCATCGCCAGTTCCTGCGCCACGCGGTCCGGGTCGGCCCCGTCGGCATTGTCGAGCACGCGGGCGAGGTTTTCCTTGAGCTTCGCGGCGACCTCATCCTTGCGGGCCTGTGCCATGGTGGCGGCCTCGTGTGTCAGGCTTGCCACCGTGTCGAGTTGCCCGCCCAGCACGCCCAGCAGCGCGGCCCCCTCGCCCTGGCGCATGTCGTCGAACGCATCGAGAAGCCTGGGCAGTTCCGCGATCAGTGTCGCGCGCAGCGGTGCCGGATCGTCCTGTGTGACCCCCTGCTCCATCACGCCGCGCATCAACGCGATGTCGCTGGCGCGTGACGGTGCCAGCGACAGGCCCTGCTCCATCGCCTCGGCCTCGATTTCGAGCAGCGATTGCACGGTCGCTTTCATCTGTGTGCTGTTCAGGGTCACGCCCGCCAGGGCATCGTCGCGCGACACGCGGCACGACACGGTCACATTGCCCCGATGCACGCGCGCCAGCACGAGGGGCCGGATGGCCGCCTCCAGCCCATCGACCCAATCCGGGACGCGCAGCCGCACATCCAGCCCCTTGCCATTGACCGAACGGATGTCCCACGACCAGCGAAACGGGCGCATTTCACCGTCAAGGGACGCGAAACCCGTCATTGACCGCACGCCTTGCGTGGGTTGTGAAGCGGCGGCGGAGGGCTGGTGGTTTTGCTTGCTCATGCACACGCGTTTAGGGCGTCCGCAGGACTGGGGCAAGCCAAAGACGGCTCCGCACCGGCACCGGTCGCATTAACCATTTGGTAGTATTTCGCGCCGGATTTGACCCGGATTTGATACATATTCGCCTCAAGAACTGCGCAGTTGCGCGACGTTACATCCGAATTGACACCAAGAGTTGCACATGATGGACAAATCAGACCACAGCCCTCACAATATCCTCACCATGACAGAGTTTCGCGCAGAAGTTGGATATTCGGCGATTTCCCAGGTCGAAGCCTATTGGGAAGGGCTGCGTGGTGCCCGTCTCATGCCTAAGCGATCCGAGATTGATCCGCGCGGCATCGAATCCGCGCTTGAGCATACATTTGTCCTGGAACGTATCGCCCCCGGCATGGCCCGCATCCGCATCGCCGGCAGCCATCTGAGCGACCTGATGGGCATGGAAGTGCGCGGGATGCCGCTTACGTCGCTGATCACCCCGCCGTGCCGCCGCCAGGTCAACGACTTGCTCGAAGATGTCTGCCAGCGCCCCGCCATGTGCGAGATGCGCCTGAACGCCGAAATCAACGGCACCAGGCCGCATCTTGACGGCCGTTTGCTGTTGATGCCGCTGAAAAGCGATCTTGGTGATGTCAGCCGCATTCTGGGTTGTCTTGTCGCGCAGGGGGATATCGGGCACACACCGCGCCGATTTGATGTGATCGGTGCAAAAATCCGTTCAATTACAGCCCCGTCCACCCTGCCGATGGCGCACAAGTCGCCGCAGAAAAAACAGGACGCACCCGCACCGGCCTCCGGGTTCGCCGAAACCGGGCGCGCGTTCAAATCCCACGCGCCCCGGCCTGACGTGCCCTACCTGCGCGTGGTCAGAACCGACGACTGAGGGCGCACCGGACACGCCGCAAAGAAAAAGCGCGGGAGGCGATCTGCCCCCCGCGCTCTTTTTTGTCGTTGTGAGTGGTCTTACCCTGCGGCACGTGCCCCGTTGCGGGCATTGCGCAGGTTTGACAGCTCTTCCGCCACCAGGAACGCCAGTTCAAGCGATTGCGAGGCGTTGAGGCGGGGGTCGCAGGCCGTGTGATAGCGGTCGCTCAGATCCTCGTCCGTCACCGCGCGCACGCCGCCGGTGCATTCGGTCACGTCCTGTCCGGTCATCTCGAAATGCACGCCGCCGGGGATTGTGCCCTCGTCCGCGTGTACGCCAAAGAATTCGCGCACTTCGCGCAGTACCGAGTCAAAGGGCCGTGTCTTGTAGCCCGAGGACGATTTGATCGTGTTGCCGTGCATCGGATCGCAGACCCAGGTGACGTTGGCCCCTTCCTCGCGCACGGTGCTGATCAGGCGCGGCAGGTGTTCACCCACCGTTCCGGCCCCGAAACGCGCGATCAGGGTCAGGCGGCCTGCATCGTTGTCGGGGTTCAGCTTGGCCATCAGCGCCTTGAGGTCGTCCGCAGTCATGCTTGGCCCGCATTTCAGACCGATGGGGTTCTGCACTCCGCTGGCAAAATGCACATGCGCGCCGTCGGGCTGACGGGTGCGATCGCCGATCCAGATCATGTGGCCGGACCCGGCCAGCCATTTGCCGGATGTGGAATCGATGCGGGTGAGCGCCTCTTCGTACTCCAGCAGCAGGGATTCATGGCTGGTATAGAATTCGACGCTTGAAAATTCGTGCGTGGTGTCCGCGTCGATGCCGGCGGCGGCCATGAAATCAATGGTGTCCTGGATGCGGTTGGCGATTTCGAGGTACTTTTCCGCCTCGCCGCCTTCGGCAAATCCAAGGGTCCACGAGTGCACCCGGTGCATATCGGCAAAACCACCCGTCGAAAACGCGCGCAGCAGGTTCAGCGTGGCCGCCGCCTGGGTGTAGGCCTGCAACATGCGGGTCGGGTCGGGACTGCGCGAACCCGGCGTAAAGGCCAGATCGTTGATGATGTCACCGCGATAGCTGGGCAGTTCCACACCGTTGATCGTTTCGGTCGGGGCCGAGCGTGGCTTGGCGAATTGCCCGGCCATGCGGCCCAGCTTGATCACCGGCACCTTGGCGCCGAATGTCAGCACCATCGCCATTTGCAGCATCACCTTGAACGTGTCGCGGATGCCGTCGGCGCTGAACTGATCGAAGGCTTCGGCACAGTCGCCGCCCTGCAACAGAAACGCATTCCCGCGCGACGCATCGGCGAGGTGTTTTTTCAGCCTGCGTGCCTCGCCCGCGAAAACCAGCGGCGGGTACTTGGACAACTGTGCCTCGACCGACGCAAGGGCCGCCGCATCGGTATAATCGGGCATCTGTATCCTGGGCAGTGTGCGCCAGTCAGATTTTGTCCAATTGCTCATCGTCTCTCTCCGCAAAAATGTTGGCGTTAACGCCGCCGCAGCCCTCTATACAAAAGGCACCGCCCAGTGACCATATCACAAATGCGACCTCTTGACGTCGGGTATGCCCCCATGCTCAAGGTGCGCGTCACGAAACAAGCCGGCCATGTCACAAGACATTTCCGCAAGCCTAGGATGCCGTCGCGATGTCGATCACGCGCCCAGCCACACGGACCCACCCGGACGGGGACCAGCCCAAGCATTTTGTGTTCGTGTTGCTGAACAATTTCACCTTGCTGTGTTTCTCGGCCGCGCTGGAAAGCCTGCGCATCGCCAACCGCATGGCCGAACACGAGATATACAGCTGGCGCATCATCGGCGAAGGTGGCGACATTGCCTATTGTTCGGCCGGTACGGGATTCAAGCTTGATGGCGATCTGGACGAAGTCGGTCGCGACGATACCATCATGATCTGCGGCGGCATAGACGTGCAGGCCGCCACAACCAAGCGTCTTTTGGGCTGGTTGCGCCGCGAGGCGCGCAAGGGTGCGCCCGTTGCGGGCCTGTGCACTGCCGCCTACACGCTGGCCAAGGCCGGGTTGCTGGATGGCAAGCGCGCCACCATCCACTGGGAAAACCAGGACAGCTTTACCGAGGAGTTTCCCGAGGTCGAGCTGACCAAATCCGTCTTTGTGGTCGATGAAAAGCGTCTGACCACGGCTGGCGGGACGTCCTCGATCGACCTGATGCTCAAGCTGATTGCGGATGACAATGATGAACAACTGGCCAATGCGGTGGCCGACCAACTGATCTATTCCTCGATCCGCACCGATCAGGACACGCAGCGTTTGTCGGTTCCCACCCGTATCGGCGTGCGCCATCCCAAGCTGAGCCAGGTCATCCAGATCATGGAACAGAATATCGAAGAGCCGATCAGCCCTTCGATTCTGGCCAAGGATGTCGGCATGTCCACGCGTCAGCTTGAACGGCTGTTCCGCCGGTATCTGAACCGGTCTCCAAAGCGGTATTACATGGAGTTGAGGTTGCAAAAGGCGCGCAACCTGCTGATGCAGACGGATATGAGCGTGATCAACGTCGCGCTGGCCTGCGGCTTTGCCTCGCCCAGCCATTTTTCAAAATGCTATCGCGCGCATTACGACACCACGCCCTACCGCGAACGCGGCACCCATGCGGCCCGTCTGTCGATCTGAATTTGGTCACATTGCGTCCCTTTGCCTGCCTGATTTGGCGGGTATGGCGATGCCATGATGCTGTCCGACCCTCAAAACCCGCGCCATATGCGCCTGTTCGAGTTGATGCGTCAGCGTGATGTTGCTGTGTCGCGCGCGTCTGAGGCCAAAGCCCTGCCCGTCCGTCGCCTTGCGCTGTGCGAGCTGGAACAGGTGCAAAGGATCGCCCTGCGCTCGTTCCCTGACCGCCCAGTCATGCGTCCGGATCGGCCCTGAATCCTGTTGCGACCACGAATTTTTCGGAACTGTCCGCGCGCGAGGCCGGTGGCTTGACGTTCGCCACCTTGGCAAACCGCTGCTTGAGCAGTTTTTGCAATCCGCCCTCGGCCCCGCCTGCCAGCGTCTTGGCGACAAATGTCCCGCCGTCTTCCAGCACGTCGAAGGCGAAATAGGCGGCCGCCTCGCACAGCGCGATGATGCGCAGGTGGTCGGTCTGTTTGTGTCCCGAGGATGACGCGGCCATGTCCGACATCACCACGTCCGCCTTGCCCCCCAGCCAGTCCTTGACCTTGAGGTCGGCGTCGTCTTCCATGAAATCCAGCTGGTAAAGATCGCAGCCCGCGATGGGCTCCATTTCCTGCAAATCAATGCCCAGAATGGTGCCCTGCGCCTTGCCCGATCGTTCGCCCAGCACGTTGCAGCGTTTGACCGCCACCTGACACCAGCCCCCCGGCGCCGCCCCCAGATCGACGATGCGCGCGCCCGGCACCAGAAAGCGGAACTTTTCATCCAGTTCGAGGATCTTGTAGGCGGCGCGCCCGCGATAGCCTTCGGCCTGCGCGCGTTTCACATAGGGATCGTTCAACTGCCGTTGCAGCCAGCGGGTCGAGGACAGCTTGCGCCCGCGCGCGGACTTGACCTTGACCTTGAGGTCGCGCTGCCCGCGTCCGGATGTGTTTTTGCCTGTGGGGGTCTTGGCCACGTCAGCCACCTTTTTTCATCTGTTCAGGTGGCATTTAAGCGATGCAGGCGGGAATTGCACGGGGGGGATTGGTTCAGGCCGACTGATCGTCCAGCACGCCATCGGCACTCATCTGCGCGTAAAGCAGCCCCTCGCGCAGGCCCCGGTCAGCCACGGACAACCGGTCGGTCGGCCAGCAGCGCATCAGCGCCTGCAGGATCGCCGCACCCGACATGATCAGGGCGTGGCGGTCCGACCCGATGCGCGGATCAGCCCGCCGCCCGCCCGGCCCCATGTGAAGGTAGGACCGGATCACCGCGTCAATCTGTTCGGTACTCATCCGCAGGCCATCGACCTTGGTGCGGTCATAGCGGCGCAGACCCAGATGAGAGGCCGCGACTGTGGTGACCGTGCCGGAGGTGCCGACAATCTGGAACCGTTCGGTCGGCTCCGTTGCGTGATACGGGGAAAAGCTGGACAGGTTTTCCTCGAAAAACCAGCTCATCAGGGCAAAGCGGGCCGCATCGTCGTCCACATCGTTGAATTGCTCACGCAGGGTCGCAACCCCCAGGGGCACGCTGATCCAATCCACCACGCGGGCCTCGGGCACTTCGCTGACCGCCCGGATGAAGCCTGAATGCAGGCGCATGATCGCCTGTGGGCGGTCCTTTCTGGGCACGTGGGCAAGGTCGATCCAGACCAGTTCGGTCGATCCACCGCCAATGTCGACCACCAGCAGGTTTTCCGTCTTTGGGCTGACCAGCGGGGCGCAGGAAATCACCGCCAGCCGCGCCTCTTCCTCGGGTTCGATGATGTCCAGACGCAAGCCTGTCTCGCGGTGCACCCGTTCGATGAATTCGGATGCATTCACGGCCCGTCGGCACGCCTCGGTTGCGACCAGCCGCATGCGGCGCACATTGTGGCGCTTGAGTTTCTGCTGGCAGATGCGCAGCGCCTGCACGGTGCGCGTCATCGACCCGCGTGACAGCTTGCCGGAGCGTTCCAGACCAAGGCCAAGCTGCACGGATTTGGAAAAACTGTCGACAACATGAAAGCCCGCGCCTCGCGGCTCGGCAATCAACATCCGACAACTGTTCGTGCCCAGATCAAGCGCGGCATAAAGCTCGGGCGATCCGGGGGCACGCGGTACGGGCTGGCCCCCGCCATAGGGGGGCCTTGGATGTGTCGCGCCCGCACCTTGGGGACGCTTTGGCGCCATCTTTCGCGCCTTTCAAATCGAGTTGAGGCGAGGATAGGTCGTGGATCGGCGTCGCGCAAGTGGCTTGGTGCGGGCGCAATGCCCTGCCCTGTCGCTTTGCATCATAAAGAGTATGAATTATTTGACGTTTACCGCGTCCGGCATTTGCGCGATGACCCTGACAGGCAATGACGGATCGGCGCACCCCAAGTCGCAACAGCCGTCGCATTTGTCGAAAACAAGCCGTGTGGCAGGGCCCGCGTGCCTTATCAGAGGTCAACTGAAACGGAGGAATCAGATGCCTGATGTCACAATCGTCTACTGGCGCGATATTCCGGCACAAGTCATCGTGGGCAAGGGACGGCGCGGCTCCAAGCGGCAACTGCCGGAACGGTTCGAACAAGCCATCGACCGTGCCGCCATGAAGGTGAATGCCAGGGACGCCGATGCCTATCTGGCCGAGTGGCGCAAGGCTGATCCCTATCCGGTCGAGGGAGAACCGGACGCGGTTGCCGATGCCGAAGCGGTGCGTCTGGAGACGGAATACGACACGGCGCGCATCAGGGCGCTGATCGAAAATGAAGGTTGGGCGTAAGGCGCGCGACAAGTGTTCGCGCCACAGACCAAAACGGTTGATCGGGCCGCGCGCCCGGATTGGGGAGACGTGAAATGGCATTGCTGAACTTCAAGAAAGACGCAGGCCCCGTTCCGGGCACGCTGAGCCCTGAAGTGGAATCATTTCTTCAGGGATATTCCATCGAGGTCATGCCGCGCACGGCCGAAAAGGTCGACGATTTCCGCGCGCTCCTGCCCGCCGGCACCCGCGTCTATATCGCCCATATCGAAGGCACGCCCATTGCCGACATGGTCGCCACCGCCAGGCGTCTGAACAGCGAAGGGTTCCCGGTCATGCCGCATTTTCCCGCGCGCATCATCCGGGACAAGGCGACGCTGGGCGACTGGATCGCGCGCTATCAGGGCGAGGCCAATGTCGATCAGGCCCTATTGCTGGCCGGTGGCGTCGACACGCCCCATGGCGACTTTCACAGCTCCATGCAGCTGTTGGAAACCGGTGCCTTCGATGCGGCGGGTTTCAAGCGGCTGCATGTGGCAGGCCACCCCGAGGGCAACAAGGATATCGACCCCGGCGGCGGCATGAAGAACGTCGAAGAAGCCATTGCCTGGAAACAGAAGTTTTCGGAAAGTACCGATGCAAAGATGGCGATCGCCACCCAGTTCGCTTTCGAGGCGGCACCGATAATCGCGTGGGCCGATGCCCTGAAATCTGCCGGTATCGACCTGCCCATCCATATCGGCATCGCGGGGCCTGCCAAGTTGCAGACCATGATCAAGTTCGCCATCGCCTGCGGCGTCGGGGCCTCGTTGCGCGTTCTGCAACGCCGCGCCAAGGATGTGACCAAACTTCTGATGCCGTTCGAGCCGAATGAAGTGATAGCGGACCTAGCCGCCCACAAGGCAAAAAACCCCGATTTCAACATTGCCCAGGTGCACTTTTTCCCGCTTGGCGGGATCAAGACCAATGCCAATTGGGCCATCGAAAATGGGGGCCGCGCCGCTGTCCCCGCAAAAGCCCAAAGGACCTGACCCCGTATGGTACGCACGATTGTCGAATCCAAGACCAAGACCGCCATCATCGGCTTTGACCAGCCCTTTTGCGTCATCGGTGAACGCATCAACCCCACGGGGCGCAAGATCCTGAACGAGGAACTGGAACGCGGCGATTTTTCGCGTGTCGAAGCGGATGCGCGCGCGCAGGTGGCCGCAGGGGCCACGATGCTCGACATCAACTCGGGTGCTGTGTTTTCCGGCAAGATGGCCGAAGACCCGCGCTATGCAGACAACAATTTTGTCGAACCGATGCTGATGAAGGAACTTGTGGAACGGGTGCAGGCCATCGTCGACATCCCGCTGTGCATCGACAGCTCGGTCCCCGGCGCGCTGGAAAACGGCCTTGCCGCCGCCGAAGGCCGCCCCCTGCTGAACTCGGTCACCGGCGAGGAAGAGCGCCTGGACCTGGTCCTGCCGCTGGTCAAGAAATACAACGTGCCTGTCGTGGCCATTTCCAACGACGACACCGGCATTTCCGAAGACCCCGATGTACGCTTTGCCGTGGCCAAGAAGATCGTCGAGCGCGCCGCCGATTTCGGCATTCCGGCCCATGACATCGTGGTCGATCCGCTGGTGATGCCCATCGGCGCGATGGGAACGGCCGGTTTGCAGGTGTTCACGCTGGTACGGCGCCTGCGCGAGGAACTGGGGGTCAACACCACCTGCGGGGCCTCCAACATCTCGTTCGGCCTGCCCAACCGCCACGGCATCAACAACGCGTTTCTGCCGATGGCGATGTGTGCGGGCATGACGTCGGCCATCATGAACCCGGTCGCCCTGCCCGTCGGTGTGACGAAAATCGCCGAAAAGCGCGCCGAAGTGGCCGCTGCGGGGATTGTCCTGCCCGATGACATGGATGACGAGGCGTTCGTGCAGATGTTCGGCCTCGGCTCCACCCTGCCCCGCGCGGGCAAGGAAATGGAGGCGATTCGCGCCGCCAACTTCCTGACCAACAATGACGAGGGCGGCGGCAACTGGATCAAGTTCAACCGCGTGGCCCCAAAGGCCGGTCAGGAAGGGCGCGGACGCGCCGGACGCACGGGCGGTCGCCGCCGCGCCTGACCGGCCCATGACATCACGTTGCCGACCCGCGCCCTCACCGGCGCGGGTTTTTTTGTTGTCTGATCGCAAGCGCCTGACAGGGGCCGGATACGTGAGTCCGGTAACGCTGTCTTAACGCAGCGTCCGCTACACAGACGCTCAGTTGCACAGCCACAAGACCGATCATGACAGGACATCCCGTTGAAAAAGGTATCGCTACCGCATGACTGAACCGTTGACATTGCCTGCCCGACTGGATGCGGCGGAACTTGGCAAACTTGCCCCGCGCCTGACCGATGCGTGCAGGGGCGGTGTGGTCCTGCTTGATGCAAGTCAGGTGACGCATTTGGGTGCGCTTGGCACCCAGTTGATCCTGGCGGCGGCACGCGAACAGCGCGGCCAGGGCGGCACATTGGAATTCTGCGCGATCAGCGACCGCGCTGTCAGCCAACTGGCCATGATGGGCCTTACACCACAACAGCTTTCGGAAGGTGCACCATGAGCCTCGAAGTCCTTGCCGTAGATGACAGCCGTACCATGCGCGACATGATCCGGTTGGCACTGGAACCTGCCGGTTTCACCGTACACACCGCCGATGATGGCGTGCATGGCACCGAGGTGCTGAGCAAAATCGCACCGGACGTCATCATCACGGACATCAACATGCCCCGGATGGACGGATTCGGATTCATTGACGCGGTGCGCGAACGTAGCAATCATCGCTCGATCCCGATTCTGGTCCTCACCACCGAGGCGGCGCCGGAACTGAAACAAAAAGCGCGCGCCGCCGGTGCCACCGGATGGATCGTCAAACCGTTCGATCCGGCCAAGCTGGTGAAGGCGTTGCAAATGGTTGCCGGATAGGAACGCCAGATGAGCAAACCTGATCCGATGGAAGAAATCCGGGCCTCGTTCTTTATCGAGTGTGAAGAATTGCTGGAAACGACCCAGGACGGCCTGCAAAAGCTGGATGATGGGTGCGGCGATGGTGAAACGATCCATGTGGTGTTTCGCGCAGTGCACTCGATCAAGGGCGGCGCCGGTGCCTTTGGCCTCAAGGCACTCGTCAGGTTTGCGCATACGTTTGAAACCACACTCGACGCCGTGCGCAGCGAAGTTCTGGAGGTTGATCCGCCTCTGATCAATCTTTTCTTCAGATCAACCGACCATTTGTCAGACCTTGTTCGCGCCGCGAGAGACGATACAGCGCCCCCGGTCGAAATGGGCGACAAGCTCATCCTCGAACTGGAAACGCATATCGGCAGCGACAACGCGGGCGAGCCCGAGGCGGAAATTGAGTTTCAGCCTCTCGGACTGAGCCTGGATTTTGACGTGGAACCGCTGGATGATGCTCCATCCATCCCGACTTTTCGCCTGTCGTTCCATCCAGATAGCGAAATGTTTGACAGTGGCAACGATGTCTATCCGATACTTGGTGCCGTTGCCGGACTCGGCGGGTCGCGCATCATCTGCGATACGTCAAGGCTGCCCGGCCTGAAGCACCTCGCGCCGGAAACATCCTATCTGTCCTGGCAAGTTGAGGTAACGGCGGATGTGGAAGAGGCCGAAATCGCGTCTATGTTCGAATTCGTCGAAGGACTGTGCACGTATAGTGTCACACGCTGTGGTGTTCAGATCGGTGATGCGGAGCCGCAAGAGACAAGTGGCGAACCCACATCGCAAACGGAACATGCGCCACACATCGCCCTTTTGCCTGATGACGCACCTGTTTCGACGCAAAACACTGACACAGAAAACGACACGGATGGCCGCGATGCGCAACCTGCGCCCTTTGACCGCGCGTCGGATGTAAAGGAACAGCCACCCGAACGCGGGACGGGTGGAGCCGCCTCGGCCGCCAAATCCGTGGTGCGCGTCGACCTTGACCGTATCGAACGGCTGGTCAATCTGGTCGGCGAACTGGTTATCAATCAGGCGATGCTTGCACAAAGCCTGCAAAGCTCCGGTTTGTCTCCGCACTCCGACGCAATGAACGGTCTTGAGGAATTTCAAAGACTGACGCGTGACATACAGGACAGCGTGATGATGATCCGGGCGCAACCGGTCAAGTCGCTGTTTCAGCGCATGTCGCGGATCGTGCGCGAGTCATCTGCCGCCGTGGACAAGGATGTTCGCCTTGTCTGTGACGGTGAGAATACCGAGGTCGACAAGACTGTTATCGAACGGCTCGCGGATCCCCTCACGCATATGATCCGGAATGCTGTCGACCATGGATTGGAAAGCACGGCTGACCGCCTCGCCGCCGGTAAATCACCGGGCGGCGTGGTGCGGTTGAGTGCCGCACACAGATCGGGCCGCGTCATTATTGAAGTCTCTGACGATGGCGGCGGGATTGACCGACCTCGCGTGCGACAGATCGCCAGTGAAAAGGGATTGATTGCTGCGGATGCTGTCTTGAGCGACAGTGAGATAGACAACCTTTTGTTCCTGCCAGGTTTTTCAACCGCAAGCACAGTGTCGGACCTGTCCGGCCGCGGCGTCGGAATGGACGTCGTGCGCACGTCCATTCAGTCCCTGGGGGGGCGCATTTCCATCACCTCGGTTCCGGGCAAGGGCACCGTGTTCTCGATTTCGCTGCCGCTGACCCTTGCCGTTCTTGACGGTATGGTGGTTGATGTTGCGGGCGAAACCCTCGTTCTTCCCCTCAACATGGTCGCCGAAACGATGACTCTGTCGGATAATACGCTGACCACGATTCAGCCGGGGGTTGATGTTGTGCGGGTGCGGACGGGCTTCGTACCCCTGTTCGATCTTGGATATCTGCTGGGCTACCGTGACAGGAAAGTCTGCTATGTCGACTCGGTTGCGTTGTTGATTTCGCACGAAGACGGCAGCCTGGGCGCCCTGATCGTCGATGACATTCAGGATCAGCGGCAGGTTGTCATCAAGGGACTGGACGACACGTTTTATCGCGCGCCGGGGATCGCTGCGGCGACCATCCTCGGCGACGGTCAGATCGCGCTTATTCTGGATCCGTCCGACATCATTTCGAAAGCCAGTGATGTAAACGCAACCGTTCCTCTCAAACAGGAAGCCTGACATGCCTCAAGAAAAACCGACAGAAGCGGACACGATCGAACTGCTGACTTTCCGGCTCAGTGACCAGGAATATTCTCTCGATATCATGTGCGTCCGGGAAATAAGAAGCTGGACCAAGGCAACACCGATGCCGCATGCGCCGAGTTTCATGCGCGGGGTGATAAACCTGCGGGGCACGGTCCTTCCCGTTATGGATCTGGGGGAAAGACTGGGACTGCCGCGTCGCGAAAGCTCTGAACGCAACGTCATCATCGTCGTCAAGCAGGGGGAAGCCATGACCGGTCTTCTGGTGGATGCAGTCTCCGACATTATTACCGTCAAACAGGATGATTTGCAGCCGCCCCCCGATACGACCGGCCAGAGTGCATCGGCCGTTATTCGGTCTCTCACCTTGATCGACGACCGCATGATCCGGGTTCTCGACCTTCCCAACACAGTCGCGTTTGCACAAGGCGAAGCCGCCTGATGGCCATCCCGGACACAGAACTGACGCTCAAACAAGATGCCTTTGATGCGATTGCGCGGCTGGCGCGAAGTGAATTTGGCCTGCACATCTCGCCAGAGAAGGTAAAGTTGGTGCAATCGAGGTTGCGTCACCGCGTGAATGCTCTCGATATGCCCAGTTTTGACACCTATTCTGAACTGGTGTGTTCAGAAAACGGTACTGACGAACGACGGCGCATGATTTCTGCGTTAACGACGAACGTGTCACATTTCTTTCGGGAACCACACCATTTCGATATGCTCTCACAGAGCCTTTTGCCCGACATCCGCGATCGGATTGCCAGCGGAGATCGCATCAGGATTTGGTCGGCCGGCTGTTCGAACGGCCAGGAACCATATTCCATCGCCATGCACATGCTGCGCCAGGAGCCGTTGCTTGCCACGTCTGACTTCAAGATCCTCGCCACAGACATTGACCCGAAGGTCATCGCGTTTTCCCAAAAAGGCGAATATGATCAAAAGCTTGTCGCAGGTGTCTCGGCGCAGGACCAAGCCGGTTTCATGACCGCCAAGGACGCCGTGTTGCAAGTCGGCGAAGATGTCCGTCGCCATGTGTTTTTCCGGGAGCTGAATCTGTTGTCCAAATGGCCAATGCGGCATCAATTTGACGCAATTTTCTGTCGTAATGTGGTGATCTATTTTGACGTTGAAACGCAGGAACGGCTTTGGCCGCGTTTTCGACGGGCGTTGAAACCCGACGGTATTTTGTTTCTGGGTCATTCCGAACGCATCACGGGACCTGCTCAGTTCGGCTTCAAAACGGTCGGGACGACCGCGTACAAAAAAGGTGACGCAGCGTCGGCAACGTCTTCGCACCCGTCTGGAGGATAAAATGGCACTTCGTGATCAAATTCGAATTATGGTCGTGGATGACATGTCGACCAGTCGAGGTATCATAACCCAGGCTCTCGATGCGTTTGGAGTACGCCAGGTTTACACAGCAGACGACGGCGCAAATGCACTGCAACAGCTTGCGCATGCACCGGTGCATCTGGTCATTTCTGACTACAACATGCCCAATATGGATGGTTTGAAACTTCTCCACAGTCTGAGAAGCGGGGCGAAAACAAAGGGTATCGGGTTTATCCTGATCACCGGGCGGGCGGAACAACAGATCATCGACTACGGACGAAAGCTGGGTATGAACAACTTCCTGAAAAAGCCCTTCGAGGTGCCCGATTTGCGCAAATGCATTGAAATGGTGGTGGGGCCCTTGTGATGGAGGTCGAGCAGCGTGCCGACCCGAGCAACGCCCAAATACTGAAAAACCTTTCTGATCGGCTGCAACATCTGGCGGAAGATACCGCGCAGGTAGGCAAAAGCGTGTCCGAACTGATAGGCCTGCTGAGCACTTCGCTGCCCCCGGCGGCGATCCGGGACCTGCAGAAACTGGACAGCATGCAGCAATCGCTTCTTGATCTTGCGCATCTCAGCGCTGCATTGGCCGAACCGCACGAACAGCGATCCCAAGGGCTTGAACATCTGAAAATGCGGGCCACGCGCACCCTGCTGGACGCCAAGCCAAATGATCAATCCGTCACGCAGGGGTCCATCGAATTCTTCTGAGCAGACCCGTCGCGGTTCAGTTGCGTTCACCGCGATGGTTCCAGCAACTGTATTTCTCAGACGTGTTGAGATGTCCATTTCTGGCGTGATTTGCAAAGTGCAGGGGGTTGCCCGTTGAGCGGCAAGTATTGCCCACAGGCGCATCGTCAAGACGGCCACGGTGGCACGTTCGATGTCGGCCAGCCCTTGCCGGGTTGGCCCGTCCATGACGCATTTCACGGGCGACAACAGGGCCACAGTCAGCCCGCGCCTATTTCTTCTTCACCTTGAAATCGTGCCCCTTCTCTTTCTTGAAGGCCTGGAACTTGGCGATGATCGTGTCGGCCTCGTCCTCTCCGATCACCAGCGTATCCACGTCGGCCCAGGTCAGGTCGCCATGGATCTGGGTTTCAAAGTAGTCATTGGACGACATGCCTTCCTTGGCGACCTTGGCGGCAAATTTCTTGTCCTTGCCAGTCGCATGTGCCGCCGCCAGCCGGACAAGGGCCTCGTCACCGCGTGCCAGCAGCACTTCGGGGTTGGAGTTGCTGGTAAAGGCGGCAACCCCGTCACCAAGGGTGCCCCAGCTGTCCTTGGGCGTATGGGTGACACGCTCGCGCACCTTGTCCTTCCAGATCACAAAGCTTTTGCCATACCGCAGGGCCACCCCGTCCTTTTGATCGTCGTCGATCAGAGCGGCGTATTTCGGCATTTCATCCGGGTTCTCGGGATCAAATTTCGATCCGTCGGCGTCATCCTTCTTTCCGGCAAAACCAACGGTATGTTCCTTGCCGCCCTTGCGATTCAGCGCCGCGGAATAGCCCATCTGTTCCTCGACACCGCCACGACGCCCCAGATCGTCACTGGCCTGACTGGCACCGGTTTCCCAGACATTCTTGAAATTGTCGTTGTTCATCAGCAGATCCATCAACTTGGTCTGCTCGCCCTTGCTGGTGTTGGTATTGGCACCGGGGGCGGCATCAAAGGTATAGTTCGTGGCCAGCGTGCCGGCGGCCAGGTATTTCAGGATCGGGTCAAGATCATCGGGGCCATAGGGCACGCCCCACTTTTGCGCCAACTCGGCCAGTCGGTCGAGGGCGGCGATGCGGTTCACCGGCAACTCGTCCGTGCCTTTCTTTTCGGCCCCCTCAAGCGCCCAGGCCTGGTTGGGTGTCGATATCCCGTCCACGTTTTGCATGGTGTGTTCGACACCGGACAAGTCGCTTGCCTGCGGGACCATGTACTGTTCGGCAAAGTCCATCTTGCGCGCCGCCGGGGCCGCCGTCTCGTAGACCTTTTTCATATCGTCGGCCAGTTGCGCGGCATCAGCCTCAATCTGGGTCAGCAACTTGCGACTGTCCTTGTACCTTTTGGCCCATGTGTCGTCGAAAACCGCGTTCTGGGCGGCAATGTCGCGGCGCAGCTCGGCAATCTTGCCGGACACGATCATCACGGGTTCCTGCACAAGCAGCGTGTCCACCGGGCTTGCAACACCAGCCGCCGCCAGATCCCCGACCTTGGGCGGCGCAGGCAGGTCAAGAAAGGACAGATCGGGCGCAAAGGCAGGATCGTCCAGCTTGCGATCCTTGATCTCTTTGCGGATGGCGATCAGGCGGGTCAGCAGGGCCTTGACCGCCGCATTGGAGGCGCTGTGACTTTTTGCCAGTGCATCCGCCTCGCCCTTGGCGGCCTTGTCGCGGGCGGCGGCGCCGTCGGTGATCGCCTTTTCCTTGACGTCGGAGTCCGCCTTGCGCCGGGCCAGCATCGCAGTTTCAAGCGCGCCCAATTTCCAATTTGCCGTCTTGAGAGCGGCGGCAAATCCAGCCTCTCCGCCAAAAGCCTTGAGGTAAAAGCCCATGGCGCGCGTGTCGCCCTTGAAGGTGGTAAACAGCCTTTTTAGTCCGTCTCCGGGCATATCGGCCCCTTTCTGTCAATCAATTGTGGGCATTTGCCGGTCCGCCACGCCGTCCTAGTCGAGCGCATCCGACAACGTGCGCAACCTGGCCGGATCGCCGCTGCACACGTCGCGCAGGATCATCCCGACGGCCTTCAGGCCACGCGGCCCGCCAAATGTGCTGGTCAGTTTTGCACGCGCTGCTTTGTCGAATGCCGCATCAAAGGCCGCCAGCCTGCCCGCATTGCCGCCCAGAACCACGTCGACAAATGCAGTGTCTTCGGGCGTTGGCGCGTCAGAATCGGCGGCCTTGGAAGGCGTATCTGCCGGAGCCCCGCCCGACCCCGCCCGCAGTTCCTTGCCAAAGGCGACAAGGGCCTTTTGCGCGTGGTCCACGCGTTCGGGCCGGTCTTCGGCGATCTCTGCGATCATGCGCTTGACTTCGCCGATGGCCGCAACAAGCGCGGCCTTGCGCGCCGGGTCTGCGGCAATGACGGGCTGCACCTTTTTGACAAGTTTCGTCAGCGCCGCGGTCAGTTCGGCCTTTCTGGCTTTGACGTCGATTTCGGCGTCATCGACTTCGGCCAGGTCGGCGCTGGCTGAAAAGGTCACCGCCACGTTCAGCCCGGTCTCATCCGAAATGAACTTCTTGAGCTTCTTTTCATTCTTGGGCGGCGCGTCAGCGCGAAACTGGAACATCAATCCGCCGCTTTCGCCAAAGCACACGCCCGCCATCACCTCGGTGGCTTTGGTATCCTTCTTGAGTTTCTGCGCCTCGGGTCCCTTGACCGGCTTTTTCCTGACGATCAGTCCGGTGCAATCCTGTCCCTTTTTGGCCATGGCAAAATTCATCGGCGTGGTTTTCGCCTTGTTCAGCGCCGCTTTCAGGTCGGGATCAGCCATGCAATCGTGCTCCGAAGTGATGTGGGTCCGGGCAACTGTGACGGCTATGACGGGTTTGCTCAAGAAAATTTTGGGCGGCGGCCCCCTGCCTCGTGGCGCGATCCGGTGATCCGCCGATTGGGTGGTCCGACCGCGTGATGGGCTGGCGCGCGCTGTTATGCAAAAATCCCGACAGGCTGTATTCATTGCCGCGCTTTGGCGTTAACGTAAGTATTGCGCACATAGGATCGCCGGAAATTTTCATCGCAAAATCATGAAGCCACCGCATTCGTCGTCGTCATCATCAAACACGGAGCCCGCCTCGGCCCGTGTCTTTGATCGGGGTGATCTGCAGGCACAGATCGCGGCCCTGTCCGAGGTCATGCAGGCGATCAACACGTCGCGCGGCGACGAGCGCCCGATTTTCGACGCGATTCTGAAGAACGCGCAAGCGCTGTGCAACGCACCCATGGCGGGGCTTATTCTGGCAACGGCCGACGATACGGTGCAAACCCTCGCGGCGCATGTGGGGATGTTTCCCAAGGCGATCGAGATGTTCGAAACGGGCCAGATGAAGCTGGACCCGACCCTGTCATATGCTGCCAAAAGCATTGTGGAATGCAAGCTGATTGCCTGGCCGGACATGGCAGAGAGCCAGCTTTACCGCGACGGCAGCCCGGTGGTCAGATCCATGGTCGACGATAACGGCATTCGCAGTGTGCTTTTTGTTCCGTTGATCAAGGATGGCGCGGCGCTGGGGCAGATCACCCTGTTCCGTCGCGAGATCGACCCGTTCAATGAAAACGAAATCGCGCTGGTCGAGGCCTTTGCCGCACAGGCGGTGATTGCGCTCGACAATGCGCAGCAGTTTCGTGACCTTCAGCAACGCACCGGCGAGGTCGAGGGCGCGCTTGTGCGCGAACGGGCCAGCGCGGAAATCCTGCAGGTCATCAGCGCGGCAAGCTCGGATTTGCAGCCGGTCTTTGATCTGGTTGTCCAAAAGGCCGCCGAACTGTGCGGCGCGCATTTCTGTGTGCTGGAGCAGGTTGACGGCGGTCAGTACCGGTTCTGCGCGCAATACGGCTTTCCCCGGGACGGTCTGGAAAGTCTTCTGGCGGGCTATCCCTATCGGGACGCGCCGGGTCACATGGTGCCCCAGGTGGTGCGCACCGGTCAGATCGTGCACCGCGAAGACGCCCAATCGGGTGATTATTTCAACACCGCCATGGCCAGATCTGTCGGCTTTCGCCGGATGCTGGGCGTGCCCGTCAAGGCGGATGGCAGGATCTGGGGGGCGATTTCGATGGCCTGGCCCCATACCGATCCGCCCAGTGCCGCCGATGTCGAGCTGGTCCAGAGTTTCGCAAGCCAGGCCAGCATCGCAATCGAGAATGCCCGCCTGTTGCGCGATCTGCAAACCCAGCTTGAACGCGAGGCGGCGACAGGCGAAATCCTGTCCGTCATCAGCCAAAGCCGCGAGGATGACGCCCGCGTCTTTGATACGGTGCTGGAACAGGCGACGCGGGTCTGCAACGCGCATCAGGCGGCCCTTGTTCTGGTCACCCCATCGGGCACCCACGCGCGTCTGGTGGCGCATTGGGGGCACACACAGACGGAAATCGAAACAGGCCGCGAATGGCCAATTGACAGCCCGCTGTCCGCCTCTATCGCGATCCGCACAGGCAAGGTGTATCGCATCGACGACTATGCGGAAACCGATCTGTATCGCGACGGCGATCCGACAGCCGTGACCATGGTCGACGTCGAAGGGGTGCGCTCGCGCATTGCCGTGCCTTTGATGCAGGACGGGCGGGCCATCGGGGCCATCGGTGTCAGCCGCCGCGAGGTGCGCCCATTTGGCGACGCCGACACCCAGATGATCGAAGGGTTTGCCAAACACGCGGTCATCGCCATCGAAAACACCCGGCAGTTCACCGAAACCCAAGAGGCGCTGGCCCGCCAGACCGCCACTTCCGATATCCTGAGGGTGATAAACGGATCGCTTGCCGACACCCAGCCGGTTTTCGATGCCATTGTCAAAACCGCCTCCGAGATCAGCAAGGCCAGCTATTGTCTGCTGTTGCGGGTGGATCAGGGCATGTCGCAGTTTTGCGCAAGCTACGGGTATGCCCAGGACGAACTGGACCGGGGCGATGTCCGCGCGCCGTTGCCGTTAAAGGGTGACACGATTGCAGGGCGCGTGGCGCAAAGCGGCGAGATCACCCGCCTGGAGGATGCAACCGACCCGAGTTATCGCGATCACGCACTGGCCAGCCGCGTCGGTATCGAAAAGGCCGTGGGCGTACCGATCAAGGTCAACAATCAGGTGTGGGGCGTGTTTTCGCTGGGCTGGCCCCGGGGATATGTCCCGCCGGAGGCCGATATTGAACTGGTCTGCACCTTTGCCGATCAGGCCAGCATCGCCATCGAAAACGCGCGCCTGTTCAACGAAACGCAATCGGCGCTTGTGCGCCAGACAGCCAGCGCCGACATCCTGCGCGTCATCAGCGAGACACAATCCGACCTCGAGCCGGTGTTCGAGGCGATCCTCAGCCGTGCCGCGATGCTGTGTGACGCGCCCATGGCCAGCCTCAACATCGTCAATGCCGAACGCACCCATGCCAATCTGGTGGCCCATCACGGTGACGCATTGCAGGCACTTGAGGTTGGCAAGACGCAGTGGCCGCTGGATGACAAACTGTCCAACGCGCTGGCCATCACCGACAAGCGGGCAATCATGATCCCCGACCTGAAGGACACCGACCTCTACCGCGAGGGCAACCAGATCCGCCGCCACGCGGTGGACGAGGAAGGGGTGCGCACCTTTCTGGCCGTCCCGCTTGTGCACAAGGGCGAAGGGATCGGCAGCCTCGCCTTGTACAAACGCGAGGTGAAGCCGTTCACGACCGAGGACATCGCGCTGCTCGAAAGCTTTGCGGATCAGGCGGTGATCGCGATCCAGAACGCGCGGCTGTTCAACGACACCCAGACGGCACTGGCCCGCCAGATCGCCAGCGCGGATATCCTGCGCGTGATCAGCCAGTCGCCGGACGATCTGCAACCCGTTCTCGACCGGATCACAAGCAGCGCGATCGAAGTGTGCGATGCGCGTTTCTGCATGCTGTGGCAATATATCGACGGGATGATCCATTACCGCTCCAGCAGCGGGTTCAGCCCGGAATTCATGGCCGAGTACCTCAAGAATTACCCCATGCAGGCCAACAAAACGTCGATTGCGGGCAAGACCCTCGAACACGAACAGCTTTATCACCTGGAGGACGCACAGGACCCCGACAGTTATTTTGATTTCGAAACCGCCCGCGCACACGGGTTCAAGCACATCGTCGGCGTGCCCGTAAAGACATCCGCGCAGATGTGGGGGGTGCTTGTCGTGGCATGGCCCGAGGACAAGGTCCCCGACGCGGGCCATTTCGACCAGATCGAAGCGTTCACCGATCAGGCCGCCATCGCGATCCAGAACGTGCGGTTGTTCAACGAAACGCAAACCGCCCTGGTGCGCCAGACCGCCAGTGCCGACATTCTGCGGGTGATCAGTGCAGCACAAACTGATGTGCTGCCGGTTTTCGAGGCCATTTGCACGACCGCCACCTCGCTGCTTTCCAGTGACATGGCCTTTGTAATGACAAGCGATGGGCAAACCTATTCACCGGTGGCGGGCGCAACGACGGACGGCATCCTTGAGGATCTGGGCCCCCAAGACATACCCGTTGACCCTGACCAGAACTTTCCATCGCGCGTAATCCGCAATCACGAGGTCCTGCATTTACCGGACTGGACCAAGATCGACCTTCCCGCCCATGAGCGCAATATCCATGAGGCATTCGGCGTGAATTCCACGCTGTACGTGCCGCTTATGAGCAAGGGCAAGTTCCTGGGTTTATTGGTTTTTGGACGTTTCGAAAAAATGGCCTACGTGCGCGAAGACATTGCGCTGGCTCAGTCATTTGGTGACCAGGCCGTCATCGCCATCGAAAACGTGCGCCTGTTCAATGAAACGCAAACCGCCCTCGCCCGTCAGACCGCCAGCGCAAACATCCTGCGTGTGATCAGCGGGTCGCCGAACGACACGACTCCGGTGTTTCAGGAGATCGTGAAATCGGCCAGCGAACTGATCGACTGCGACATGGCCGTCGCGCTGATCAAGCAGGGGGATACGCTGTCGCAGGTGGCGGTTGCCAACACCGAAGGTCTGGTGGAACACCCGGCCGAGGTCAGCGTGCAGATCGACCCAGACGAAAATTTGCCATCCCAGGCCGTGGTGTCCCGCAAGGTCCTGCACACCCCGGACTGGGACAGTGCAGACCTGTCGCCCCTGGACCAGACCATACGGGAGCGCACAGGTGTAAAGTCCACGATCATGCTGCCACTGATCCTCGGTGACGATTGCGCAGGGACGCTGAACATCTTCCGCTTCAAGAAAAAGGCTTTCACCGAAGATGAAATCGGCGTCGCGCAGACATTCTGCGATCAGGCGGTGATCGCCATCGAGAACGCGCGCCTGTTCCGAGAGGCACAGGACGCCCGCGCCGCCGCCGAAAAGGCCAACGCCGCCAAAAGCGCGTTCCTGGCCACCATGAGCCACGAAATCCGCACCCCGATGAATGCCGTGATCGGCATGAGCGGTCTGATGATGGATACCGATCTGAATGCAGAACAGCACGATTATGCCCGCACCATCCGCGACAGTGGCGACGCGTTGCTGGGCATCATCAACGAAATCCTCGACTTCTCCAAGATCGAGGCGGGCCAGATGGATATCGAGGACCACCCCTTTGATCTGCGCGACTGCATCGAAAGCGCGCTTGATCTGATCGGGGCGCGGGCGGCGGAAAAACAGCTGGACCTTGCCTATATCTACGATGACAGCGTGCCCATCGGGGTCAGTGCCGACCTGACCCGGATGCGGCAAATCCTGCTGAACCTGTTGTCGAATGCGGTGAAATTCACGGATGCGGGCGAAGTTGTCCTGTCCGTGGCGGCAGAAGACGCCGGCGACGGCGCGATCACTCTGAATTTTTCGATCCGTGACACGGGCATCGGGCTGAGCGGCGACGGCATGAGCCGTCTGTTCCAGTCCTTCAGTCAGGCCGACAGCTCCACCACCCGCAAATATGGCGGCACCGGGCTGGGTCTTGCGATCTCCAAACGGCTGGCGGAACTGATGGGCGGAACGATGTGGGCCACGAGCGACGGCGCCGGACAGGGATCGACCTTTCACTTTACCATACGCGCCAGGCGCGCGCGCCTGCCCGAAAGCAAGGCGCGCGGCCTGATCGGTGCGCAATCCGAGTTGCAGGGAAAACGATTGCTGGTGGTCGATGACAACGCCACGAACCTCAAAATTCTCGCGCACCAGACCCAGAAATGGGGTGCGCAGACAGAGGTGTTCCTGACCCCAACGGACGCGCTCGGGGCGCTGGAGGGGCCTTTGGCCTTTGACCTTGCCATTCTGGACATGCACATGCCCGAGATGGACGGGATCGCGCTGGCACGGGCGATCCGCGACCGCCATCCCGAACTGCCACTGGTGTTGTTCAGTTCGCTGGGCCTGCGCGATGCCGATGCAGAGGACGGGTTGTTCGCCGCCTCCCTCGCCAAACCGCTGCGCCAGTCGCATCTGTTTGACACGCTGGTCACGCTGCTGGCCAGTGATGCACCGGTTGAAACCGCCCGCGCGCCCGCGCCCAAGCCGGGTATCAACGCCGACATGGCCTCTGAACACCCACTGCGCATCCTGCTGGCCGAAGACAACCTGGTGAACCAGAAACTTGCCACGCGGCTGCTGGAACAGATGGGCTATCGCGTCGATCTGGCCAGCAACGGGGTCGAGGCGTTGGAAAGCGTCGCGCGCCAGAGCTATGACGTGGTTCTGATGGATGTGCAGATGCCCGAAATGGACGGGCTGGACGCTGCGCGCCGCATCAATGCCGATCATCCGGACGGAAACCGGCCAAGGATCGTCGCGATGACCGCCAATGCCATGCAGGGCGACCGCGAAATGTGCCTTGCCGCCGGAATGGACGACTACATCGCCAAACCCATCCGGGTCGACCGCCTGATCGAGGCGCTGTTGAACGTCCCTCCGTATCACAAGGGAACACCATGACCGAACCACTGCTCGACCCATCCGTTTTCGACGACTTGTCCGAGGCCATGGGGGCCGATTTTGCGGCCGAACTGGTCACGACATTCCTTGACGATGCGCCGAACATGCTGGCCGCACTCAGGGACGCCGCCGCCAGCGGCGACGCGGACGCCTTTCGGCGGGCGGCCCATTCGATCAAATCGAACGCCGACGTCTTTGGCGCCAGCGCGCTGGCCGCCCGGGCGCGGGCCATGGAAATGACTGCGCTGAGCGATGCCACCCCCCCGATCCCGCAGCTTGAAGCCACCTATGACGCAACCGCCACAGCGCTGAGGGCCCTGCTGGATGAGTGACATCAAGGGCCATCTGCTGATTGTCGATGACAACAAGGTCAACCGATTGTTGATGTCGCGCACAGTCGAGATACTGGGCCACCGTGCCTCGGTTGCTGAAAACGGGCGGATTGCGATGGAAATGTTGAAGCGGGACACGTTCGATGTCTTGCTTCTGGATATCGAAATGCCCGAAATGGACGGCTTTGAGGTGCTGGCGGCTGTCAAGAACGACACCGGGTTGCGGGACATGCCGGTGATTGTCACCTCGTCTGTCGAAGGGCTGGACAACATCGTGCGCTGCATCGAACTGGGCGCCGAGGATTACATTCCAAAGCCCGTGAACAAGGTCCTGCTGAATGCCCGCGTCAGCTCCAGCCTTGAAAAAAAACGGCTTTATGATGAACAAAAAAGGTTGCTGCGCCGTTTTGCAACCGACGAAGTGGCGCAGGATCTGCAGGAATCGGGCTTTTCCATCGGCGGCAGCCGTATCACGGCCACCGTTCTGTTCTGCGACATCAGGAACTTTACCGGGATGTCCGAAACCATGTCACCCGAAGCCACGATCGAGTTGCTCAACACGTTCTACGCGCTGATGTTCGAGGCGGTGACAAGCCATGGCGGAATCGTCAGCCTGATGGTGGGTGATGGGATCATGGCGCTGTTCGGCGCGCCAAGACCGATCGGGAATTCGGCCCAAAGTGCAGTGTCGGCGGCGCAGGACATGCTGAGCATGACCGGCGTTCTGAACGCGGAAAACGCAGCGCTTGGCCAGCCTGCCCTGAACATCGGCTTTGGAATCGCGACCGGAGAGGTCGTTGCCGGATACGCAGGTACGGACGAGCGGGCGACCTATACCTGCATCGGCAAGACGGTCAATCTGGCGTCCCGGCTGGAGGCGCATACCAAAATCGCGCACCGCAGCATCCTGTTTGACGAGGGGACTCATAACGCCCTGTCGGACACCACCACATCCGAGGCCATCGCACCGGCACATTTCAAAGGCTTTTCCGAAGCCCTGAAGGTGTTTGCGATCTGATCGCCGGACGCAAGGACAGAGCAGACGAAAACGCCCGGCCGGATGCGTCGCCTGTCATGCGAAACTGTGCCACGGCCCCGCAATGGGCAAAGCCGGCGGCGTCGCGCAGACGTGCCCTTGCGACCCACCAGGCGTCTGGCACCTCAAGTGCTGGCCACCTCATCCCCATTGACCCGGAAAAGGATCGCGTAAAGCGCGGGCACCACGATCAGGGTCAGCACCGTGGCAAAGCTCAGACCACAGATGATCACGACCGCCAGCGACGCAAAGAATGGATCCCACAACAACGGAACAACCCCCAGCACAGTCGTCAGCACCCCAAGAACAACCGGGCGCACCCGACTGACAGCCGCAACGACGATGGCGTCCATGCGCGGCACTCCGGCGGCGATCTGACTGTCCGTTTCGTCGATCAGAACGATGGCCGCCTTGATCAGCAGACCGGTCAGCGACAGCACTGGTACAACTCGCTCACCGAGAAGCCTTCGCCCACGATCGCGAAATACATCGCATAGACATCGCCGAAATCGTCATAGACCTGCGTTTCCAGCGCGTTCGGGGGCAAATCGCCCTGCGCATCGTCGATCTTGGCCCGCATCTGCGCAAAGCGCTGATACAGCTCCGGATAATCCGGCGTCGGTTGAATTGTGAACTCGACCGTAACGGTGCTGACGCCGGGCGAAGACACCGATGTCACTTCGTCCACCCCCTGCAATTGTTGCAGCGCATTCTCGATGACATCGGTAACTTCATCGGCCACCTCGGCGGCACTCGCCCCGGGATAGGGGGTGATGATCTGCGCCTGACGGATGATGAATTCCGGATCCTCGAAACGCGGCAGGGCCGTATAGGCGAAATAGCCCGAAATCAGGATAAGGAGCGTCGAAATCAAAGAGATCAGACGCTTGTCGATCGCAAATCTGGCCAGATCCATGGTCTAGTCCCCGACGTTGCTGATCGGGCGAATGCGCATTCCGTCCAGTATCTGGCTGACGCCGGCGGCTATGACGCGGTCGCCCTTGGCCAGCCCGTCAGTGACGATCACGTCCGCGCCCATCGCTTCGCCCAGACTGACCATGCGCCTGGCCACGCCGCCGTCGTCGTCGACCTGCCACACGAACGGCGTGCCGTCCGGGTTGGCCGCCACCGCCGTGAGCGGGATAAGAAGCCGCGCCGCCCTGCCCTGTGCCGAGGCGATGACGCGCCCGACCATTCCCGGCAGAATCGTGGCGCCCTGAGGTTGTGCGACGCTGACACGTCCCCGGTAGGTCTGTGTCGCTGCATCGGCCTGCACCGAAAATTCGACCACTTCGGCCTCGAACACGTCGCCGGGAATGGCGTCAAAGACGACGCGGGTGACGATGTTTTCCTGACTATTGGCCGACATCGAAACCACATCCGGCCCTGGCACGTCAAAGGCCAGATGCACGTTTGACAGGTTCTGTAGCAGGGCGACGCTTTGACCGGCCTGAATGTTGGTGAAATTGTCGATGTTGCGCCGCGCGATCACGCCCGAAAACGGGGCGGTCAGGGTGGCGTCGGCGAGGCTGTCGCGGGCGGCCTGCAATTGCGCCTCGAGCCCGCGCAACGAGGCTTCGGCGGCGTCAATGTCCTCGGCCCGCCCCCCCGCGCGCCCGATGACCAGTTGCTCTTCCTGTGCGCTCAGATTGGCCTCGGCCACCCGCAGGGCCGCGTCATCCTGTTCCTGACGCGCGGCGGCGACAACGCCGCGCTCGACCAGTTCCCGGGTGCGTTCGGCGGCATCACGGGCCTGATCCACCTGGGCCTGTGCCGAGTCGACCGCCGCCGCAAGCGCCACGATTTCTTCGGAGCGCGCCCCGGAACGCAAGGCCGCAAGTTGAGCAAGTGATTGATCCCGAAGGCTTTCCAGCTGTGTGACCTGTTGCTGAAAATCGCGTGGATCAATCTGGGCGATCAGATCGCCCTGTTCTACGTCCACCGCACCGCGGATCGGCAATTCGATCACCCGGCCACTGACGCGGAATGACAGATCAACCTCGGCCGATGGCAGGACAATGGCCGGATAGTTGCGCCGGATCGTGCTTTCGGTTTCGGCGACCACCGCCACCTTGGCAGGCCGGATCACATCCTGTGCCAGCACCGCCCCGCCCATGGCAAAAGAAATCACAACGGCAAGCGCGTATTTTTCCAGTGTTTCCATTTCGGCGTTCTTCCTTCTTTTATAGTCGCGCGCTGCATTGATGCGCGTGCAGGATGAGTCAACGCGCGAAGAAACGGTATGACGCCATCGGTCCAGATCCTTTTTGGCAGCGCGTTGCTGACGGCATGTGCGTTGCTGCATGTCGCGATTGTCACCGGCGCCATTCCGCTTGTGAAACGTGTGGCCGAGGCGCTGTCGCGCATCCGTGCGACGCTGCGCCGTGCGCTGGTGTTGAGCTTTGGAGTGCTCGTGATTTTGCTGGCCCACACGGTGCAGGTCTGGACATGGGCCTTCGTCTTGGTGCTGAGCGAGACGCTGACCAACGTGCCGGAAAGTTTCTATTTTGCCATGGTGACCTATACGACGCTTGGCTACGGCGATCTGATTCTGGGTGAGGGTCTACGAATCTTTGCCACTTTTGCCGCCGTAACCGGCCTTTTGACCTTTGGCATCAGCACGGCGTTTCTGATCAGTCTGCTCAGCGCCCTGTTCCCATCCATGAACACGCGGGGCTGATCGCCGCCCCGCCCCATCCCGTTCCACGCCAATCGCGTCTCGCCAAAGGGGACAGGGTCAGGAATTCCTCCATTGGCCAGCTTAGTCGTTAACAAATTCAACCAAGCGTGGTATTCGGACCCCATTGAGTTAAAGTTTTGCGCCGAGGTGAGGCATGACAAATATTGCAGGCAAGGCCTATGCCATGAACGTGGTAACGCCCAGCAGCCCCCGGATCACGTGGATCAACCGCCTTTTGTTCATGGCCGCGCGAGGCATGCCGGAACGCCTGTTCGGTCTGCTTGGATTGTCCCTGATCCACTTTGCCCGCTGGGTCATCATCAAACCCAAAGACTGGCCCGACCTGGGTCAGGGCCCACAGAAGATCGACAGCGACTACATGCTGTTCTGTTCGAATTTCAACGGCACCTGGGATCAGTATATCGACGCCTTTTCCGACGGCATTCCGAACGGCCTGAACCTGTTCTGGTTCTCGGCCACCAAATACCCGCTGTCGATTCCCGTGACCCCGTTCAAGACCTACATCACCCACAACCAGATCAGCACCGACTACTACTACAACGCCACACCCGGGGCCGCACAGCGCGACATCAAGACGTCGCTGACCACCTATGATGCGCTGCTGGAACTGGAAGCGGCCCACAAGGTTCAAAGCCCCGCAGAGTTCGCCAGAACCTACAAGGCCACCCTAGCCCGCGTGCAGTCGGGGTTCGGCGATGTCGGCTTTGGCCCGGTGGCAAGCCTGAGCACGGAGCGCGCCGACATCAATCGTGGCGACTACATCGCCGACAAGAAGGCCTGAGGGGGACACACATGCCTGATCTCGACAGCGGTCACATCTTTCTGACCACCTTTGCACCAATCCGCGACAGTGGCGCAGGCGGGCACAAGCACACGTCGTTCACCCAGGACGTGCGCATCGCGCTGGCCAAGATGCCGACCGCCCTGCAATCGCCCGCCACGGAAAAGATCGGGGTGAACAGCCCGTTCGCGCGCAACAGACGCACGCATCTGGCGCGCATGTTCGTGCTGAATGATGTCGTCTATAACGGCCGTGTGGGCAAGAATGCGCTGGCCGCGTCCGTCACGGGCGACGATCCTGCCACGATCCAGGAGGTGGATCGCCTCAACACCTCGTATCTGGTGTTTTGCGCCGACATCGACGCGGTGGAGCACGATGGCGCGCCGCTGCCGACCGACCTGTCGCCCGATGCACAAAAGCGCGTGCGCGCGGCCTATGCCCGCAAGTTGTGGGAGACGATGGGGGACGAATTGCGCGCCATCTACGTCAACTGCGTCGGTTTTGACGGGGTCGAGACAGCGGATGATTTCGCGGCCTACCTTGATCGTTGCCATGTGGAAACGACCATGCCGTTTCACGACTATTACCTGACGCTGCCTGCTTTTCACCGCCTGCCGGTCAAGGCACTGCTGGTCGCGGTCGGCGTGCCGCTGGTCTTTACCCTGCTTGCCCTGCTGCTCGCCGTCCTGGGCGTCACCGAGATGCCGCTGATCGGGGCCAGCACCTTCGCAGCCCTGGTTCTGGGCGCGCTGGTGACGGGCCTCGCGGCCTTTGTGGCGGTGATCTATGCGATCAGGAACGGGGAAAAACCGCTGCCACCGGCGGTCTATGACGATTTGCCGTCGGTTCTCAAGGCACTCTACATGCAGCGCAAATTCTCGGATTTCGTGGTCGGGACGCAGGGGTCCACTGATGCCGACCTGCACAAGACTTTCGGCGCGTTTCTGAACGCACACAAACCCAGCGACCGCACCGGCCCGACCCAGGAGCCCGGCGTGATCGGCGCACCATGAGCACGAGGTTCTGACGATGGCCCGCACACTCAACCTTCACGACATTCAGGGCAATGTGGTGCGCGCCTATGGGCGGTTCTCGTTCCCCTTTGCGCGCTATTTCTTTTTCAACATTACGACCCCTGCCGAGGGGCGCAAATTTGTCGATGCGGTGCGCGCGCATGTCACCACCGCCGCGCGCTGGCCCGAAGAGGCGGACAAGCCCGCCTGCACACTCAACATCGGCTTTTCCTTCTTTGGCCTGTGGCAGCTTGACGTGCCCGCCCGGACCCTCAAGGGGATGCCGGATGAATTCGCCGAGGGCATGAAAAGCCGCGCCTTTGTGCTTGGCGATCGCGACACCACCAAAGTGGCCGAGGACGACCCCGACTGGGATGCCCATTGGGATCCGATCTGGCGCAAGAACCGCGTGCCCGGCGCGGGGGGGGCGGATGACGTGCATATCTGGGTGTCGCTCAATGCGCAGGGAAAGAGCGCGGGCAAGGCCGACCCGGTCGATGATCTGGAAACGCGCACGCAATGGCTGCGCGATCTGTGCAGCGCCTCGAACGGGGGCGTGCGGATGCTGTCGGGTATCGGCAGGGACGGCAAGGCAGACTATCAGACTGCCAACGCGGTGTTTGACCGATATGGCGATATCGACCTGCCCACGCCCAAGGAACATTTTGGATTTGCCGATGGCATTGGCGATCCGGTGTTCGATGGCCAGTACCGGCCCTCGGACATGAAAACCGCCGTCATCGGACGCGGCAAGCAGGTCGACGGCAAATGGGTGCCGGTGTCCACCGGTGAATTCATTCTGGGCCATCCGGATGAAAGCCAGGAACTGCCCCCCGCTGCAATGCCGCCCGAGTTTTCGCAAAACGGCACTTTCATGGCCTATCGCAAACTGCACGAATACGTGGGCAGGTTTAGGGATGTCCTGGCTGAGGAGGCCAGGTCCTTTGCCGCCGTCATGGACATCCCCCAGGCCGAGGCCGCCGAGACGTTGCGTGCGAAAATGTGCGGGCGCTGGTCAGATGGGGTGCCACTGGCGGTCGTGCCGACCTATGCGCGCTGGCAGGCGTTTCGCGCCGAACACGGGTTCGATGATCCGGACCCGGTCAAGGCACTGGAAAACCAGTCGAAATATCTGCGCTCACCAGCGGCGTCGGATTTCCGTTACGCCGATGACATGCCCGGCTACAAGGTGCCGCAGGGCGCGCATATCCGTCGCATGAACACGCGCGACTACCTCGATCCGCTCAACAAACCGGGCGTGGACGACAGTGGCACACCGTTTCCCAACAAGGAGGCCACGCACGCGCTCAACAGACGCCGCCGTGTGCTGCGCCGGGGGCTGCCGTATGGGGCCTCCGACCCGGCCCGGAACACGGATGATACCGAACAGGGCGTGACGATGATGATCATCGGATCCAGCCTGTTTCGCCAGTTCGAATTCGTGCAGCAGCAGTGGGTGCAATACGGGCTCGACTTTCATCAGGGCAACAACACCTGCCCGATGCTGGGCGAACACCGCACCCACAACCGGTTCACGATCCCGTCCGATCCCGAAACCGGCAAGCCGCCCTATATCATGAGCAAGCTCAGGACATTCGTGGAATGCCGGGGGGGCGAGTATTTCTTTATCCCGTCGATGACGGCCCTGCGTCTGATCGCGATGGGCGTCGTCGATCCGACCTAACGTGTCATGCGGTAAACGGAGCCGTTGCCGACAGACACGAACAGGATGCTGCCATCTGAGTCTTCGACAATGTCGCGCACCCGCAGTGTTTCATCGCTTTCCAGTTGCTCGACCTCGCGCGCGCTGTTCCCGGACACGTCCAGCCGCGAGATATACGAGAATTTGAGCGAACCGACGAACATGTCGCCTTTCCACTCGGGAAACATATCACCCTGATAAACGATCAGGCCCGACGGTGCGATGGACGGATCCCAGTAAAAGGCGGGCTGCTCCATCCCGGCCTGCGCGGTGCCCTGCCCGATCTTTCCACCCGAATAGTGCACGCCATAGGAAATGACGGGCCAGCCGAAATTCGCGCCCTTCTCGATCCGGTTGATTTCGTCCCCGCCGCGCGCACCGTGTTCGGCCGTCCAGAGGGTGCCGCGCGCGTCCAGCCCCGCGCCTTGCGGATTGCGATGGCCATAGGACCAGATTTCCGGCAACACACCCGACTGTCCCACGAACGGATTGTCCGCAGGCACCGTGCCGTCGCGGTTGACGCGGACAATGGAGCCGTTGTGCAACGAACGATCCTGCGCCGAGGGGCGATCTCCACGATCCCCGATCGTTACAAACAGCGTGCCGTCCAGCGCCTCGACCACGCGGCTGCCGAAATGGCGACCGCCACTGCCGCCGGGGGCACTTTCAAACAGGTCACGCAGGTTTTCCAGACGCGTTCCATCCGCGCTCAACTCGGCGGCGGACAGTGCGGTGCCCGCCCCGCGCCCCTGCGGTTTGGAATAGGTCAGGAACACCGTGCGGGTGGTCGCAAAATCCCGCGCCAGCGTGATGTCAAGCAAACCACCCTGCCCGCGCGCCGCGACCTGCGGCGTGCCACGCACGGATGACGCAGCACCGTTCCTGACAAGTTGCAGCGTCCCGTCGCGTTCCGTCACCAGCAGGCTGCCATCCGGCAAGGGCGCAACCGCCCATGGTTCGTTCAGCCCGGTGGCCACCGCCGTCACCGTGACAGGGCCTTGTTGGGCTTCCAATGCAAGGGCGGGTGTGGCCAGAATGGCCAGTGTCAGAATCAACGGGTGTTTCATGGGGCCTCCGAATTTGAACAGGTTTGCGTTACGTCACTTCGGTTCATATGTGCCTGTTTTGCCGGATTTACAGGCCAATTGCCTGCAAAGGCCCGCAGTAACCCACTTTTCTTTTTGACACGCCCCACGTAACGTCCTGCCCCAGAACGACAGTTCCAATAGGGGAGAACCAAATAATGAAAAATCTTATGATGGCCACTGCGGCCAGTACACTGATGGCGGGCGCGGCCTTTGCCGGGAGCCACGCCACGGACGTGAAGATCGGGGTCATCCTCGGCTTTACCGGGCCGCTTGAATCGATCACGCCCGCCATGGGCGCGGGTGCCGAACTGGCGATGGCGGAAGTCACCGACTCCGGCATGTTGCTGGACGGTGCCAGCGTGACCTCGATCCGGGGCGACAGCACCTGCATTGATGCCGGTGCCGCCACGTCGGCGGCTGAACGGCTGGTCACCTCCGATGGCGTGAACGGGATCATGGGCGCGGATTGTTCGGGTGTGACCGGGGCGATCCTGCAAAATGTCGCGCGCCCCAACGGCACCGTGATGATTTCACCGTCGGCGACATCGCCGGGTCTGTCCACCGCCGAGGATGACGGCCTGTTTTTCCGCACCGCCCCGTCGGATGCGCGTCAGGGCCAGATCATCACCGCGATCCTGCAGGACCGTGGCGTGTCTTCGGTGGCGCTGACCTACACCAACAACGACTATGGCAAGGGTTTGGCGGATGCGTTCCAGGCCGCGTTCGAAGCGGCCGGCGGCACCGTGACCATTTCGGCGGCCCACGAAGACGGCAAGGCCGACTATTCGGCTGAAGTCGGCGCGCTGGCCTCGGCCGGTGGTGAGACGCTGGTGGTTGCGGGCTATGTCGACCAGGGCGGTTCGGGCGTTGTACGCGCAGCACTGGACACGGGCGCATTCGACACCTTCTATTTCCCTGACGGGATGGTGGGTGCCAAGCTGAACGAGAACTTCGGCGCCGAACTCAACGGCTCTTATGGCGCCTATCCGGGCACCGACAGCGCCGGTGCGGCGACGTTCGTGGAGATGGCGGCCGCTGCCGGTTTTGACGGCACCAGCGCCTTTGCCCCCGAAAGCTATGACGCAGCCGCCCTTTTGATGCTGGCGATGCAGGCGGCGAATTCCACCGACAGCGCGGCGTATAAAGAGCATGTGTTCGACGTGGCCAACGCGCCGGGGGTGGAGATTTTCCCGGGCGAGCTGGCCAAGGGGCTCGAACTGCTCAAGGCCGGGACCGACATCGACTATGTCGGCGCATCGGCTGTGGAACTGATCGGACCCGGTGAATCTGCCGGCAACTATCAGGAAATCGAATTCGCCGACGGCGTTTATTCCACGATCAAGTACCGCTGAGCACAGTTGCAAGGCACCAGACGGCCCGGAGAGATTTCTCCGGGCTGTTTCAATATCTTGAAGACCGTTTTCAAAGCGGCGCGGGGATGGCCATGATTGTCGTTGAGGACCTTCACAAGCATTTTGGTGGCTTTCATGCCGTGGATGGCGCATCGCTCGCGATCGAGCCGGGGTCGATCACCGGGCTGATTGGCCCCAATGGCGCGGGTAAAACTACGCTGTTCAACGTGATCGCGGGCGTTCTTGCGCCGACGTCGGGGCGCGTCACCATGGACGGAGAGGACATCACCGGCCTGCCGCCGCACACCCTGTTTCACAAGGGGCTGTTGCGCACTTTTCAGATCGCGCACGAATTTACGTCGATGAGTTGCCGCGAGAACCTGATGATGGTGCCGGGCGCGCAATCGGGCGAGACGCTGTGGAACACGTGGTTCGGGCGCAAGCGCATCGCGGATGAGGAGCGCGCGCTGGCGGCCAAGGCCGAAGAGGTGCTGGAGTTTCTCACGATCGAACATCTGGCGGATCACAAGGCCGGTCAGGTGTCGGGCGGGCAGAAAAAGCTGCTGGAACTGGGGCGCACCATGATGGTGGATGCCAAGATCGTGTTTCTGGACGAGGTTGGCGCGGGTGTGAACCGCACCCTTTTGAACACCATCGGAGATGCAATCCTGCGGCTGAATTCCGAGCGCAACTATACCTTTGTGGTGATCGAACACGACATGGATTTCATCGGCAAGATTTGTGACCCCGTGATCTGCATGGCCGAGGGGCGTGTGCTGGCGGAAGGAACCCTGGCCGAGATCAAGGCCAACAGCGAGGTGATCGAGGCCTATCTGGGCACCGGCCTCAAGAACAAGGACAAGGTGGGCGCATGATCCTGTTTCGAATTGGCTGCGCCAATCCGACCGATGCGGGGGCCAGCCCCCGCACCCCCGTGGTATTTTTCGTCAGAAGAAACACGGGGTGCGCGACATGAGCAACCCGTATCAGGAAAGTCGCGGCAACAAGGATGTCTCGATCACCAATCCCAAGGGAGCGGGCACCCTCAAGGCGTCACCGGGCACCAAATCCGCGATGAATACGGACAACGCCTTTTTGATCGGCGATACGATGACCGGTGGCTACGGCGCCGGCCCGGACATATTGCATGACTGTACAATTGCCGTGAACCCTGGCGAAATCGCCGTGATCGTTGGCCCCAATGGCGCGGGCAAATCCACGGCGATGAAGGCCGTGTTCGGCATGCTGAATGTGCGGCAGGGGTCTGTGCGGCTGGATGGCGAGGACATTACCGACTTGTCGCCACAGGACCGGGTCGCGCGCGGCATGGGGTTTGTGCCCCAGACCTCGAACATCTTTACCTCGATGACGGTCGAGGAGAACCTTGAGATGGGCGCGTTCATCCGGCGCGACGATTTTTCGGGCACCATGGCGCAGGTTTATGAGTTGTTCCCGATCCTGAAGGAGAAACGCTATCAGGCCGCAGGCGAGTTGTCCGGCGGGCAGCGCCAGCAGGTTGCGGTGGGGCGCGCGCTGATGACGCAGCCCAAGGTATTGATGCTGGATGAGCCGACTGCCGGGGTCAGCCCCATCGTCATGGACGAGTTGTTTGACCGCATCATCGAGGTGGCGCGCACCGGCATTCCGATCCTGATGGTCGAACAGAACGCCCGCCAGGCGCTTGAGATTGCAGACAAAGGTTATGTTCTGGTGCAGGGGCGCAATGCGTTTACGGGGACGGGCAGAGAGTTGCTGGCAGACCCCGAAGTGCGCAAGAGCTTTTTGGGGGGGTGAACGGATGATTGGACCTGCCACTGTCTTGTTCATGACATATACACTGACGGCAAGCACAGCCTCAGGCACCTGCACAGTAAATGCGCAGTGCCCGCCCGACGCAACCTGCACCGAAACGTCCGTGACGTTGGAATGGTCCAAGGCCCACCCCGATAGCATCAACTTGGACGGGACCTCGCTGAACATCACGCGCATTGAGGAAGACACCTTGATAGACACCATACGGGCCGCCAATCAAACGTGGACACTCACCGCACCCGGCCCCGCCCTGTTGATAGCCGAGCCGGGCTACTCCGGTGCGATCCGTCCCTTCGGGTCAGGCAACGAAATTGAGGTGAATATCATGCAGATCCCGCAACGCTACGTGGATTATGCCGATGCATTTGCCGCACGCCGGACCTATCTCGGCAGTTGCAGAGGACTGTTCTGATGGACCTCCTCAATGCCATCGTGGCCCTCTCCAACTTCGTCTTTATCCCGGCCATCGCCTATGGCTCCCAACTCGCCCTTGGTGCCCTCGGCGTCACGATGATCTACGGCATATTGCGGTTCTCGAACTTCGCCCATGGCGACACGATGGCCTTCGGCACCATGGCCACGATCCTCGTCACGTGGGGCTTTCAGGCCATCGGTATCTCCGCAGGTCCCCTGCCCACCGCCCTCTTGGCCCTGCCCTTCGGCATCGCGATCTGCGCGGGGCTGCTGCTGTTCACCGACCGCGCCGTCTATAAATTCTATCGCCAGCAAAAGGCCAAGCCGGTGATCTTTGTCATCGTCTCGCTTGGCATCATGTTCATCATGAACGGCCTTGTGCGCTTTATCATCGGCGTGGATGACCAGCGGTTCGCGGATGGCGAACGGTTCATCATCTCCGTGCGCACCTTCAAGGCCATGACAGGGCTTGAGGAAGGGCTGGCGATCAAAACGACCCAAGGCATCACCGTGATCACAGCCATCATCGTCGTGGCCGCCCTGTTTTATTTCCTCAACCGCACGCGCACGGGCAAATCCATGCGCGCCTATTCCGACAACGAAGACCTTGCGCTGCTGTCGGGCATCAATCCTGAACGCGTCGTCATGGTCACCTGGCTGCTTGTGGCGGCGCTGGCCACAATCGCAGGCGTGCTTTACGGGCTCGACAAGTCGTTCAAACCCTTTGTTTATTTCCAGTTGCTGCTGCCGATCTTTGCCGCCGCCATCGTGGGTGGCCTCGGATCGCCCATCGGCGCCATCGCGGGCGGGTTCACCATCGCCTTTTCCGAAGTGATGATCACCTATGCCTGGAAGAAGGTGGCGGGCTATGCCCTGCCGGATGCGCTGGCGCCGGATGGCCTCGCCCAGTTGCTCTCCACCGACTATAAATTCGCCGTCAGCTTTGTCATTCTGCTGATCGTGCTGCTTTTCCGGCCCACGGGCCTGTTCGCGGGGAAATCGGTATGACCGACACCACACGCAATATCGCCTATTTCGCCTTTGTCGCATTGCTGATCATCGGCACGGGCTTTGTGCAAAGCTGGAATTCGGCGCTGTTTGTGCTGAACTTTGGCCTGATCAGCGCGATCATGGCGCTGGGGGTCAACCTGCAATGGGGGTTCGCCGGGCTGTTTAACGTCGGCATCATGGGCTTTGTCGCCCTTGGGGGCCTTGCCACCGTGCTGGTCGCGATGCCGCCCGAACCCGACGCCTGGGCCGCAGGGGGCCTGCGCGTTGTCCTGTCATTGATACTGGGGGCCGCCACAATCGTGGGGGCCATACTGGCCTATGGCGCTTTGCCCAAGGGGCGTCTGCGCGCCGTTGCCATGATCGCAATTCTGGTCGCTGGCTTCTTAATATTCCGGTCCATCTTTGACGGGGGCGTAGCGGCGATTGAGGCGATCAATCCGGCCAATGCGGGCAACATCGGCGGACTCAATCCGGGCGGCAAAGACTGGGGATGGATGACCATTGTGGCCTGGCCCGTTGGTGGACTGCTGGCGGCAGGCGCGGCGTGGATCATCGGCAAGACAGCACTGGGTCTGCGCAGCGACTACCTTGCCATCGCGACCCTCGGCATCGCAGAAATCATCATCGCCGTGATGAAGAACGAGGACTGGCTGGCGCGCGGGGTCAAGAACGTGATCGGCCTGCCCCGCCCGGCCCCTTACGAGATCGACTTGCAGAACGATCCGGGTTTTGTCGAGCGTGTCACAGGCTGGGGCCTTGATCCGGTGACCGCCTCGACGCTGTGGGTCAAGCTGATCTATGCGGGGCTGTTCGCCGCCGTGCTGATCGGCCTGTTCGTGCTGGCACAGCGCGCGCTGCATTCGCCCTGGGGGCGGATGATGCGCGCCATCCGCGACAACGAGGTGGCGGCAGAGGCGATGGGCAAGGACGTGACCGCGCGCCATTTGCAGGTCTTCGTTCTGGGCTCGGCCATCGTGGGCATTGCCGGGGCGATGATGACGACGCTGGACGGGCAGTTGACGCCGGGCACCTACCAGCCCTTGCGGTTCACCTTCCTGGTCTGGGTGATGGTGATCGTGGGCGGGTCGGGCAGCAATCTGGGTTCGGTGCTGGGCGGTTTTCTGATCTGGTGGCTCTGGGTGATGGTCGAACCGCTGGGTCTGGGGTTGATGAACCTGATCACGGCCGGCATGTCCGAAGGCTACTGGCTGCGTGAACATCTGCTGGATTCCGCAGCGCATATGCGGCTGCTGACGATGGGGTTTGTGCTGATCCTGGTGCTGCGGTTCAGCCCGCGCGGGCTGATCCCGGAGAAGTAGGGAGCCGCAGGGAATGGGTGATGTTCATTTCATGGCACCAAGTTCGCCGCCGCTGTGCGGGACAAAATGAGCCTGTGCTGCGGATGTGCCAGGGACCGTTTTTCATAGCTGCCAAAAACGGTGGTTTTTGCCGGTGACATAAACGTATGAGTTTTGGCACATTCAGCACCGGGAAAAAAGGTTAGAACGAGCAGGGCCAATCAGTGCTGCGACATGGATAAATTGCGGAGTTCACCACCATCATTATGATACGAATGCGAGTATCGAAGATGCTGTTGGGTGCCGACAGGGCAGTTTCTCCTCGAAATCAAACCGTTCAGGGTCAAGCGGTAATCTGGCGGCGTTTCTGGAGGCGCAGCATTGCTAGTCCGCCTAACAGTAGCAGAAATCCGGCAGGCAAAGGCACTTGCGAAACGGTCACCAAATACGCACCTGAGTTGTTGTCGGGGCGCAAATCATTGATACCAAAGAAAAGTTGACCGGTGTCCGGTGCCGTGAACGAAAGATTCGATCCTACAAAGAACAGATCGCTGGCTGACAGGTCTCCACCTCGCGCGGAGCTAAATGGGTTCAAAATCGGTAGACTGCTATCTGGCAAAAATAGCGCCATTAGCGCTAAGCCATCTGAAATCGTTGAGCTAAATGACAAGCCCGCAGCTTCATCCAAGGGTGTAAGGAAGAGATTCGGGAGAAAAGTGAAGTTGATACCGTCCGGCCCACTCAAGAGTGGAGTCGGCTCGGTTACATCCCCATTGATCGTGCCACTTGCCGATAGCAAGACTCTCTGACCAGCTGTTAGAGTAGGGCCAGCTACCAATGACTGAATTGTCGTAGGCAGCGTGTCGATACCGAACGCTCCATTTGCCTTAGCATCTACGGTAAATGTTGAAGCCAGTGCGCCGCTCGTCGTCAACAAAAATGCACAAAGAACCAACCTAAGCATATCTTCCCCCCGTTTTTATCCACATAATTTGTTCTTTATACCACAAATCGACGCTTCTCCAAAACAGCTTCCCCCATGAGTGTTTCTTCAGGAGGCGTTATCGAACAGCAGCGCCGAGCCGCACTGCGGACATAAACCCATTGCCAAAACCAACCAGCCAAAAACGGTCGTTTTTGTCACGAGCCCCTCAAGGACCAGAAATATTGAAAATTCTTGTCCCACAAACCCATGGCAAAACCTACGTTGATTCTGTCACGTTTTTGGCGCCATCAGAAAGAACCGACATACGCGCTCAACACAGTGTCACCCTGTCCGGGCGCAAAGCGGTCGTTCACTGCGACGCTGCTTGCAAGCACGGAGATTGGAGATGGCCGCAGGGGACAATACTGAACAAACCGTTAAGCCGCCTCTGTAACCCATTGATTCTTCTCTGCACGCGCGGTGTCCCAGCGTGGGACAGTCCTAGGACCGGGTGGTCCGGAGACCCCCTCACCGCCCCTTGAACAGACCGCCCAGAATCCCGCGCACCATCCGCCTGCCGGTCGTCCCGGTCAGCTCCTTCACCACCATCTTGGTCATCGCCTCGCCAAAGCTCGGATTGACCCGCGCAGACCGCGAGGTCGAGCGGGTGACCCCCTTGCCCGAGTAGCGCCGGGCGGCGTTGAATTCCCGCAAGGACGGGGTCTGGGCGGCCTCTGCCTTTTCCTCGGCGGCCTCGGCGGCCTCCGCTTCGGCGGCGGCTTTTTCGGCCCGCGCCTTCAGCATCTCGAACGCCGATGTGCGATCCAGCGTTTCATCGTATTTTCCGGCCATGTCGCTGGCGCCCAGAAATGCCGCCCGCTCGGCATCCGTAATCGGCCCCAGTTGCGACGAGGGCGGGCGGATCAGCGTGCGCTCGACTATCCCCGGTACCCCCTTTTTCAGCAGCATCGAGGTCACCGCCTCGCCCACCCCCACCTCGCGGATCGCCGCTTCGGTGTCGAAACGGGGGTTTTCGCGATAGGTTTCGGCGGCCAGTTTCAACTGCTTGCGGTCCTTGGCGGTAAAGGCGCGCAGGGCGTGCTGGATGCGGTTGCCAAGCTGCCCGAGAATGTCCTCGGGCACATCCGTCGGGTTCTGGGTGATGAAATAGACGCCAACCCCCTTTGAGCGGATCAGCCGCGCGACCTGTTCGACCTTGTCCACCAGCGCCTTTGGGGCGTCGTCAAACAGCAGGTGTGCTTCGTCAAAGAAAAACACCAGTTTCGGTTTGTCCGGGTCGCCGACCTCGGGCAGTTCCTCGAACAGTTCTGACAGCAGCCACAGCAGGAAGGTGGCATAAAGGCCCGGCGCATTCATCAGCTTGTCCGAGGCCAGGATGTTGATCTGGCCCTTGCCGTCCGCGTTTGTGCGCATCAGGTCGGCGAGTTCCAGCGCGGGTTCCCCGAACAGACCCGCACCGCCCTGGTTTTCCAGCACCAGAAGGCGGCGCTGGATCGCGCCGATGGACGCGCCCGACACGTTGCCATAGCGCAGCGAAAGGGATTTGGCGTTTTCGCCTATCCAGACCAGCAGCGCCTGCAGGTCCTTGAGGTCGAGCAGCGGCATGCCTTCCTCATCGGCCAAGCGAAATGCGATGTTCAGGATGCCCTCTTGCGCTTCGGTCAGCTCAAGCAGGCGCGACAGCAGCAGCGGGCCCATTTCGGACACCGTGGTGCGCACCGGGTGGCCCTGATCGCCGAACAGATCCCAGAACGTCACCGGGCAGGCGTGATAGCTGTAATCGGCAAAACCGATCTTTGCGGCGCGGCTGGTAAAGGCCTCGTGCAGTTTGTGATCCGGCGTGCCGGATTTGGCGAGGCCCGACAGGTCCCCCTTGACGTCCGACAGGAACACCGGGACGCCGGCATTCGAAAACCCCTCGGCCAGAATTTGCAGCGTCACCGTCTTGCCGGTGCCCGTGGCACCCGCGATCAGCCCGTGGCGGTTGGCATAGCCCAGGGACAGGCCTTGCGCCTCGCCATAGTCGGGGCCGCCGCCGCCGATAAAGAGTTGTGCGGTCATGTTGTTAACCTTTTGTCCATGGGCTCCATCGGGGGGACCATACAAAGTTAACACTTGGGTGCCATAGTGTTTTTGTTCGCGCCAACTGTCCTCCCGGCGTTGAACACTTCCTCCCTGTCAGACTGGCCGCGCCTTGCGCGCGGCCTTTTTTCTTTCTCCGCCGCTCTCTGCCGCTTGACGCCGCGCGTGTACCAGCGCCGCGCCACACAATAACTGTTGACCCGCGCCCACGGCTTTCGTAACGTCGCGACCAATAAGTCGGCCAGTCCGACGGGGAGTTAAAAACGATCGGAAAAGGAGGCTTCTGGCCTCCTTTTTTGTGTTTTTCGGCGGTGCGCCACCTGCCGTCGCCAGGCTGTGATCAAAACTTTGCGCTTTGCCACTGACAGCGCCTTGCTGTCGTGCTAGCAAACGGTTCGAACCACAACTGAACCGGAACAAACATGCGCACCTTTTTGATTGCATTGACCACCGCCGTTCTCGTGCCTGCCGCCCTTATGGCGCAAAGCACGGATGGTGACACAACCGAATCCGAAACGCCCGTTCCCAGCATCGAAGACCAGCTGAGCCTGGGCGAAGACGCCAGTGTCCCGCAGGTCGGGCAGACCTATACCGCCGAAACGAACGGTGACTGGGATCTGCGCTGCATCAAGACCGAGGACGGTGTCGACGAGCCTTGCCAGATGTACCAGTTGATGTCTGACAGCGAAGGCACGCCCGTCGCCGAAATCTCGATCTTCCGTCTGCCGGAAGGGGGGCGTGCCGTGGCCGGGGCGACCATTGTCGTGCCTCTGGAAACCTCCCTGCCGCAGCAGCTGACCATGCAGGTCGACGATCATGCGGCGCGGCGCTATCCATATTCGTTCTGCAACACGATCGGCTGTTATTCGCGGGTCGGTCTGGTTGCCGAGGAAGTGGCCGCGTTTCGCGCGGGCAATGCCGCGAAACTGACAATCGTGCCGGCACTGGCCCCCGACCAGACGGTCGAGGTGACGATGTCCCTGACCGGCTTTACCGCCTCTTACGAAAAGACAACGATCACCACGAACTGATCCGGTCCGCCACTGGCTGACCCGACGCTGAAACCGCCCCGCAGTCCGGGGCGGTTTTTTCTTGCCCGTGGAATTTTCGAAAAAACCAGACCGGTGCGGGCGCTGCGGGACATCATGGATGTCAACGCGTTAGGGCATGCGCGGGATGTCTCAGGCTATCCGACCGGCGTTTCAGACGCTGCGCAGGGCAAGCACCGCATTCATGCCGCCAAAGGCAAAGGCGTTGGACAGGACCACATCGACCTTGGCGTCGCGGGCTTGGTTCGGGACCACGTCCAGCGCGCATTCGGGGTCGGGTTCTTCGTATCCGATGGTGGGTGCGATCACGCCGTCGCGCAGCGCCATGATGCAGGCCAGCAGCTCGACCGCACCCGTCCCGCCGATCAGGTGACCGTGCATGGATTTGGTGGACGAGATCATCAGCTTGTCCGCATGGGGGCCGAACACATCCGCCACCGCCGCGCATTCCGTTTTGTCGTTGGCCGCGGTGCCGGTCCCGTGGGCGTTGATGTAACCCACCTGATCCCGGTTTACCTGCGCATCCGCCAGCGCGCCCGCAATCGCTCGGGCCGCGCCGTTCTTGGACGGCATGACAATGTCACTGGCATCCGAGGACATGGCAAAGCCGATCACCTCGCACAGGATGTCCGCACCGCGTTTGCGCGCGCGTTCGTATTCCTCGAACACAAAGACACCCGCGCCTTCGCCCTGCACCATGCCGTTGCGATTGGCCGAGAACGGGCGGCATGCGTCCCTGGACATCACGCGCAGACCTTCCCACGCCTTGACCCCGCCAAAGCACAGCATTGATTCCGACCCGCCGGTGATCATCGCCGGTGCCATGCCCGTCCGCACCATCTGAAAGGCCTGCGCCATGGCGTGATTGGACGACGCACAGGCCGTCGACACCGTGAACGACGGACCCTTGAGGTTGTGTTCCATGCTGACATGGCTGGCGGCGGCGTTGTTCATCAGCTTGGGGACGACAAACGGATGCACCCGGTTCTTGCCTTCTTCATAGACCGAGCGGTAATTGGCGTCCCAGGTGCTGACCCCGCCCCCGGCTGTTCCCAGCACGACGCCCGATTTTGCCGCCAGATCGCCGGAAAAGGTCAGACCCGCCTGATCAATCGCCTCCTTCGCGGCGGCCAGCGTAAACTGGGTAAAGCGGTCATAAAGGCTCATCTGCTGGCGGTTATAGCGCCCTTCCGTCTCGAACCGGCGCACCTGTCCGCCGATCTGGATCGACAGGCGTTCGACATCCTGAAACTCAAGGGCGCCAATGCCACAGCGCCCCTCGCGCATCGCCTCAAGCGTGTCAGGCACGTCATGCCCCAGCGCGTTGACTGTGCCTGCACCGGTGATGACGACGCGGTGCATCAGGATTTTTGTTCCTTGATCAGCTTTTCGATGCCGGTGACGATCGAGGCGACGTTCGAAATGTCAAAGTCGCCTTCGGACGGATCGTTGGCATTGAAGGGCACCGAGATGTCGAACTCTTCCTCGATGGCAAAGATACTTTCGACAAGGCCAAGCGAGTCGATGCCAAGGCTTTCAAGCGTGCTGTCCAGCGTCACATCGCCGGGCTCCAGAACGGCCTGCTCCGCGATGATTTCGACGACCTTGTCCTGAACGCTCATGGTCTTACCCTTTTGCCGCAACGTTGCGTTGATTTAGTCACTGGGATCGGAGTTGAAAACTGCTTTCTTCAGGGCCGAGATATCCGCGACATAGCGTGGCAGACGGCGCAGCGCCTTGTAGCTGCTGATCTGTGCCTTCATCTCGGTTGCCGGATAGCCCAGCATCACCTTGTCCGCCGACACCGAAGACAACACGACGCTCGCCGCCCCGATGACCACCCTGTCACCGATTGTCAGGTTGTCGGCCACACCGGCCTGCCCGCCCAGCACCACAAAGTTGCCAATGACCGTGGACCCGGCCACGCCGGCCTGGGCGCAGACCAGAACGTCATGACCAAGAACCGCGTTGTGTCCGATCTGGACCAGGCTGTCGATCTTGGTGCGGTCGCCGATGCGGGTGGCGCGAATGGTGCCGTTGTCGATGGTGGAATTCGCCCCGACCTCGACATCATCCCCGATCTCGACCCCGCCCAGGCTAGCGATCCTGGCCCAGCATTGGCCTTGCGTCTCGCCCTGATCCCCGAGGCTTTCGCGCGCCGCCTCGACCCCGCTTTTTTCCGGGGTGACAAAGGAAAACCCGTCGCCCCCGATGCGCGCACCGGGCTGTGCGACAAAGCGCGCGCCGATCCGGATATGTGCGCCGATGCTGACCTGTTCGCGCAGCATCGCGCCTTGGCCAAGGTGCGCGTTCCATCCGACAAAGCACAGCGGTCCGATCACCGAACCGGCGCCGATTTGTGCCCCCGGTCCGATGACGCTGCCGGGCCCGATGCTGACGTCCGGTTCGATCTGTGCTGTCGGGTCAATGATGGCGCCGGAATGAATCCCTGCGCCAAACCCCTGACCGGGGTCCATCATCGTGGTCAGATGTGACATGGCGTAGCGCGGGCGTTCCGGCAGAATCGCCGCCCTGAGGCCAAGGGCCTGCCAGTCAGCCCCGGCCCACAACATGGCCGCCTGCGCGGACCCTTTGGCAAGGCTTTCGGCATATTTGGCCGTACCGGCCATCGCCAGATCGCCTGCGCGCGCGCTGGCGGGTTCTGCGAGGGCGGAAATCACCACGGACGTGTCGCCGACTGCCTGAGCTCCGATGGCCCTGGCGATTTCCGCAACGCTGTAGCGCATGATGATCCCCGGCCGCAAAAAACTGTCGGGGCAAGGCTTACCCCTGAACGGCGCGCAGGGCCACCCCCGCCTTGGACAGCGCCTGCCAGATTTCTGCGTCTCGGCCATAGATGTCGCGGCGGTACTGGATGCGCCCTTTGGGCGTGGCGAACGCGGTACGATAGATGATGTGAACGGGCACCGGGTCTTTCAGGTCCACTCGGGTTTCACGGCCCGTGGCGAGCACGGATTGAAAATAGCCCTCGGGATCGGTTTCCTGTCTGGCCAGAAGCGCATAGGCAAAACCGAACGGCTCGGCCAGCCGGATACAGCCATGGCTGAAGGCGCGCACCTCGCGGCTGAACAGGTTCTTGGCGGGCGTGTCATGCAGGTAGATGTTGTTCGCGTTCGGGAGCATGAATTTAACCAGTCCAAGCGCATTGCTTTTACTGGGCGGCTGGCGCATGGAAAACGGGAATGTCCTTGCCGTGTACTGGCTGAAATTCGCGGTGCTGCGGTTTACCTTGCGCCCCCGGCTGTCGGTGATTTCGATCTGGCTGACGGCGTTGGGATTGCGTTTCAGCGCGGGCAGATATTCCTTTGTCGCGATCGAGCGTGGAACATACCAGCTTGGGTTGATGACCATATGTTCCATGACGTCCGAGAATTCCGGTGTCGATCTGTCATCCTGGGGCGCTCCGACCACCGAACGGGTCTGAAAGGTGACTTTGCCATTGTCGATAATTTTGGCGGTAAAGTCGGGCAGGTTGACGAGGACGTGCCGCTTGCCGCGTTCCTGATTGATCCAGCGCTCGCGTTCCATGGCGACGATGATGGATTGCAGGCGTTGCAGCACACCTTTGTTCAACTCTGCCATGGTCGCGGCCCCCGCGACCCCGTCGACGGTCAGCCCGTGGGCCTGCTGGAATTGCTGCACAGCCGCCTGCACCGACGCGTCATATGTCCGGGTGTTGCTGCGTTTGAGGAACCCCATCGCGATCAGACGATTGCGCATCGCAACGACCGCAGGGCCCGAGTCGGCGGGTTTGAGCGACTTGGCGGGCACGGTCGCACCCCACCCGCCGCTGGCCAACAGCCGCTCCATCCGCAGCTTTTCCTTCATCAGCGCGTTGTATTCGGTGGTCTTGGGCGCGAGTGCCTTGAAAAACGCATCCGGCGAGGATGCCGCGAATTTCACCAGATAGGAGGTGCGGTCGCGATAGGGCACTTGCCGGACGATGGCCCGATTGACCCGGGACGGCACCACAATGCCGGTTTGAAGATCGCGGGAATATCGCAGAAACGTGGCGCTGATCTCGACTTCGACCCTGCCACGGTCACGCTCTGTCTTGACCGACTTCATCCTGGCCTGCAGACCGGCGGCGTCATAGCGGGCCACGGGCAGTCCATGAGTCCCGGCCTTTGAGAGTGCCGAAAACAGGGCACTGCGGCGTTGGCGTTCGCGCTCTGAACGGCCCGTCCAAAGGCTTTCGTATCCGCTTGCCTGGTAAAAGATGGCAATATCGGCGTCGCGCGCCGCCGTTTCGGCCACTGCCTGTTTGAACGCCGTCACCTGCGCCGAGGCCCCTTGCGAAAACCCCAACAGCAGCAGAGCCATTGCCAGGGACAGATTGACCATCCAGCGACGGGAAACGGCAAATGTCATAACGCACCTCAAGAAATAACGGATCTTTCGCGTGTGCGTCCCAGTTTTCAACGAATGGGCGGTGTTGTCCAATCACTTTGCCGGGGCGCGCCGAATCCGAGCGGGCGTGATGCAGCACCGCACCGATGCGCGGCCCCCGCGACACACTGCCGCGCCATTGCGCAGAAACATGCCGGAACAGGTTGCAAGCCTATTTTTTGGACATTCAGACCTTGGTAAACGATTCGAGCTATGCCATAAGGGGGATGCATCTGGGGATGAGATGACAACCGGTTCAAGTAACATCTTGGACAGCAGGCGTACGGGGCGTGCAGTGACATGACAAAATCGAACTCTACGGGTATGACCCGCCGGGCAGTGCTGGGTGCATTCGCCGCGACCACAATTTCGGCGGCGCCAACCTTTTCCAAAGCGGCTGGTTTTTTACGCGGGGCGGGCGATATCCGACGCCTTCGGATGTATTCGGGCCGCACCGGTGAACGCCTCGACATGATTTACTGGATCGAGGGTGACTATATCCGCGATGCCGTCGAAGAGGTGAACCACTTCATGCGCGACTGGCGTACGGGACAGAAGATCGCGATTGACGTGCGCAATATCGACATCATGGCCGCATCCCACAACCTGCTCGAAGTCAACGAACCCTATATGTTGCTGTCGGGCTATCGCAGCCCAAAGACTAACGCCATGCTGCGCGCGCGCAGCCGTGCCGTGGCCAAGAATTCCCTCCACATGAAAGGCCAGGCCGCCGACTTGCGCCTGACCACCCGCTCGGTCAGTCAGATCGCACGCGCGGCTGTGGCGTGTCGCGGTGGTGGCGTGGGCAAATATTCAGGGTCCAATTTCGTCCACATGGACAGTGGTCAGGTGCGCACCTGGGGCGGTTAACCTGCCCCGTCTTGATTCGGTGTTTTAGCAATTGCGGTGGCCCCACGCGCTGGCTATACGACCTCCAATGGACCCTTAGCTCAGCTGGATAGAGCGCTGCCCTCCGAAGGCAGAGGCCACAGGTTCGAATCCTGTAGGGTCCGCCACTGGCTTGTCCTGCAAGGAAACGCCTGAACCCTTCTGATCGAAGAACCGGGCGGCGGTCGTTTCGCGAAAAACGATGAGAGCCTGTTGGGTTCGAACTTCTTCCCAAAGGTTGACTTCCTCCAACCGGGCCCGGCTTTCTCGCGTCGTGCGCATCGCGGACAGGTGCGCGCCGAACAATGCACCGGGCGAAAACGCAGTGCGCGTGATTTGGAAACCACAAGGACCGGTCGGCCAGCATCTGTCGCCAACGCCTAGATGATATCTGCAATGCCCCCTGCCCCCGCACGCTGTTCCAGACGGTTTGACAGTCACTTCACATCGCCCCATGGTGTTTCACAAGACGGTACTCGGGAACTTTGAGATGGCATTGAATGACACACAACGCAGCTTTCTCCAGAAATTCCTGAAAGGGGGGCGGTTCTCCAAAAAATCAGACGCCCGCAAGACTGCGGAATTCCAGGCCTTTCTGGATGCAGAGGCGCTCTATCTCGAATTGAACAAACGCTTGCCCTCGGGGACGGATGGCAGGGATGCGGTGATGTCTGATCACGCGGCCGCCGTTGCCTATCGCGACACGGGCAAGTTCAAACAGGCCCATGCCGCAATCGACCGGGTCTATGCCGCCGCCCAGGAGGTCGAAGCGCGCCTTTTGGCCACGCGCGACCGGATCATCCAGAACTGTACAGCCCTCACCCTGTCCGATGATGCAACCCAGTCCGAGCAGGATTTCTTTGCCGCCGCCCGGCTTGCCGTCAACACGGCCCTGACCGACGCGCGTCCGACCCCGGAAAATCTGGCGCTGGCGCGCGCCGAACTGGACAAGGCGGCCAAGATCGCGGCGCGCAGTGGCGCATTGAAGGCGCTGCATGATCGCAATCCGGCGGCCGCGGCCTCGGCCCATATCGCCTTTGAATCGATGCGCGCCAAGACCGGCGGCGGGGAGATCACCCTTGAACGTGTCAATGCCGCCGAGGATGCCGCCGCCGCGGCCCGGCTGGACGTGCTGCGGCTGGACACCGAATTGCGCCGGGCAGAGGCCCTGCCGGTGCCCAATATTGATGCAGGCGTCGCGCGGATGGCCGCCATTCAGGATGCCACGCTGGCCAAGGCCGAAGCAGAACGCGTTGCAAAGGAGGCCAGTGATCTGGCCAACGCGCTGGTGGGTACGCAATTGCTGGGTCAGGCCCTGGCCACTGGTCCGCTGTCCGGCAAAGGGTCGATGCGCAAGATGCCCGACGATGCCATCAAGGCCCTGATCGCCGCTTACGAGGATCACCCGCGCGTGGCTGACGCCGCCGTTGACATCGCAAACTCAGCCCTTGATCCCGTCGCCGTTGCCAAGGGCGTGGCCACGGTTGGCGCGCAGGTGGCCGGTGGCTTCAAATCGGCAGACGGCAAGGCGCCTGACGGTCTGGAACCTCAGAAATACGCCGAAGACATTCTGAAGATGGGCGGCACCTGCGGCACGGACTATTTTGAGAAGCTTGACGATTATGTCCGCCTGGGCGGTTTGATGGCGGACGCACCGCTGCCCGACCAGCCCGGCGACACTGCCTCGGCTCGTGGTCTCAAGCGCAGTGCGGCCGTGGCCGGCGAACTTGTGGACGAAAACGGTGTGCTGGCGCTGAACTCGGACGAGGCCAAGATGGCCGTGGGGCATATGATGTTCCACCCGGATGCGCTGGAAAAACCGACGCCTGCGCTGAACAAGCACGCGCTTGAAACGCTTGAGATGCTTGGCACAGATCCGACCAGGACGCAGGCCGCGACCGTTCTGGCCGGGGCGACCCCGCCCCCTCCCGGACGCGGCGGCGAGAAACTGGTGCAGGCCGCGACAGGCAAAACGGGCATGTGTTCGGCCAATGACACACGTCAGGCGGTGCTGACCTCCATGTTGCAGCCGGTGGATCAGGGACCGGTGGGCTCGTGTTTCGCAACCGCCCCCGCGCGGCTTTTGCGCGAACAGGACCCGGTCGAGGCGATGCGCAAGTTTACGGAACTGGCCACCAAGGGCACGTTCACCACCACCGACGGGACCGCAGTCGCGGCGGTGACAAATCTGCCGCCGGGAGAAGACCCCCTGATCCGCAGTCTTGAGTACACATTGGCAACGGCGACGGGTCGCGAGGATGCAATGGTCGTGCAACAGCGAATCGACAGCCAGACCAATGACGGCGCGTTCGAGATGCAAAGCGTTCTTGGCGCTGACCTGGGTGCCGACGCCGGGCCCAAGGCGGTGGCGTTCCTGACGGCCATCCGCGCAGAGTTTGCCACGATCTACGATCCGATGGTGGTCACCGGCACGGTTGCCAGCGACGGGTCTTCCAGCCGCGGCGGGTATGTCCTGGTTGATTCCAGGGGCAACCAGATCACCACCAAGCAACAATACGAGGACCGGGCCGTCGCCGTGGCCCTGGCGGCAACCGGGTACGGCGCCGACACCGACGAGGGCAAGGCCGTTGTTGCATCGGTGAAAGGCGAATACATGACCGAGCTTTCCTCTCAACGCTTCCCGCCCTGGAAGATGGACACCGGTGGTTTCCTTGATGAAACGATCAAGCTCATGGACCCGACGGCCGCAAACACCGAGACACAGTGCGCGCCCGCCTTGCCGGATGAGCCGACAACCGATGCCGAAGTCGGCGCACGGACCAAAGAAATCCTGTCAGGCATGATCGGCAATTTCGCACCCGGTCAGGTCGATGAAATCCCGGTGAACACGCTTGGCATCCATGCATTCAGCGTGACACCCGGCAGCGACAGCATGCAGGAATTCCTGTCCGGTCCCGGATCGACCGCGCAGAAAGTTCAGGACAAGCTTGTGACGCCCGGCCAGGATCTAGCCAACACCGATCTCACCGTCGAGGAATCTCAGAAGTTTTTCGACGACCTGATCAACCCTTATGTTGAAGAGTTGGAAGCCGAATCCAAGGACAAATCCGCATCGAGAAAAGACCGAAGGTCGGCCAAGAAACGCCTGACCAACCTGAAAAAGGATGTGGCCAAGTACCGCCCGACGGAACTCATGACGCCTGCGGACCTGAACTATGCGGTCGCCAAGGCGGTGGAGCGCGCCTATAACTGGAAGTTCTTTCAGGAAAAGCTGCAGGAAAAGATGGTTCAGGAGATGTCCGAACCGCAGATTGTTCTGGCGGACACCAATTGGGGCGACGCGGAATCGCACACTTTCTTTGTCGTTGCACCCGACCCGATTTCAGGCGAACCGATGATGTGGGAGAAAACCGATCCCCCCGGCAGCATGAGAAAGCTGGGCGGCGACTGGCTGCAAACCGAATGGGCATTCATGCAATGATGTGGGGACACTGATGGACAAACTTGAACTCACGTTGACCCGCGCCGGCCTCGTCGGCGTCGTCAACGGGAAAGAGGAACTTGCGGATCTGGCGGCATTTCAGTCGCGGGCACCCGACGCGCCCGCAGAAACCCTTGCGCAGGTCGCATCCGCCTTGGGCAAACCCGGATATGACGCGATCCTTGATCCCGCAGCGTATGAAACGCTGACGCGCGAGCGGATCGACAACGAGAATGCCAACATGCCGTGGCAACCCGGCGTAATGCGCATCCGCGACTTTGGCATGCCCGACTTTGACGCGATCCAACCGCCCCGGCGCGATGGGAACACGTTGACCTATCACGCACGCGACACGCATACCGGTCTGCCCTATCAGGTGGTCCTGCCGCTTGGCGCACCGGGTGATGCCGACATCTCTCCCCTGCCCCTCACGCCGTTCGAGGGCGACCAGATTCCGGTACCAAAGGAGATCACGGAAAACGCACCTGGGCCGCGGAAAGGGTCTGATCCGGTGCCGGTTGAAGTCGAACTGGATGACGACGACGAGGATGCAGACGACCTCTGATCGGCGTCGGTCACGTTAGAGCGTTTCGATTTAGACTTGAATCACTTGTTCGCTGCCTCTCCCTTCGGTCGAACGCGAAAAGTGATGTGCGATATCTAAAGTTTAATTCGCAACGCTTTAAAGGCGCGCGGTCACGCAAACAGATCATGCGCCAGTTCAAGCGCCTCGATCAGCATGTCCACCTCGGCTTTTGTGTTGTACATGCCAAAGGACGCGCGGCAGGTGGCGGTCAGCCCCATATGCTCCATCAAAGGCCCGACACAGTGCTGGCCCGCGCGCACCGCGACGCCCTTTTTGTCGAGGATGGTGGAAATGTCATGTGCATGTGCCCCACCATCCAGCGTAAAGGAAAAAATTGCGCCTTTGTCGGGGGTTGTGCCCTGTACCTGAAGCCAGTTCAGCCCGGCGAGCCGTTCGACCGTGTAGTCGCGCAAGCTGTCCTCGTGGGCCTGAATGGCGTCCATCCCATGGCCGAGCATATAGTCGAGACCGACGCCCATGCCGATCATCTGCACGATGCCCGGTGTGCCGGCCTCGAACTTCATCGGCCCGTCATTGTAGACGATGCCATCCTTGGTCACTTCCTTGATCATGTCGCCGCCACCGATGAAGGGGCGCATTTCGGCCATGCGGTCGGATTTGACATAGATCGCGCCCGACCCGGATGGCCCGTACAGTTTGTGACCCGTGATCGCGTAGAAATCCGCATCCAGATCCTGCACATCGACAGGCATGTGCACGGCCGCCTGTGATCCGTCGACCAGCACGGGCACGCCCCTGGCATGGGCCCCGTCGCAGATCGCCTTGATGTCGACCTTGGTGCCCAGCACGTTGGACATGTGGGTCACCGCCACCAGTCGGGTCCGGGGGCCGATGGCGTCGATCACCGCCTGCGGGTCAAGCGCGCCGGTGCTGTCCACATCGACCCATTTCAAGACCACGCCCTGACGTTCCCGCAGGAAATGCCAGGGCACGATATTGGCGTGGTGTTCCATGACGGACAGGACGATTTCGTCCCCGGCCTGCATCCGCGGCATGGCCCAGCCATAGGCAACCATGTTGATGCCTTCGGTTGTGCCCGAGTTGAAGATGATTTCATCTTCGGACCCGGCGTTGAGGAACCGCGCGACCTTGCTGCGCACCGCTTCGTAGTTGTCAGTGGCGAGGTTTGACAGGAAATGCAGGCCGCGATGGACGTTGGCGTATTCTTGGGAATAGGCCTTTGTCACGGCATCAATCACCGCTTTGGGTTTTTGCGCCGAAGCGCCGTTGTCGAGGTAAACCAATGGTTTACCGTTCACTTGTCGTGACAGGATCGGGAAATCCGCGCGCACGCGCTCTACATCATACACTGGCAAACCCTCCGGCAGAAAACCCCGTGACCGTCAGGATCAGCATCAACCCGATAAACAGCCCCGTTGCGACCGCGATCAGCAGGCCAAAGGCCCGCAGCAACGAGTCAAATCGCATGGCCGCGCTGACGAAATGCAGGAACAGCCAGAATGCCACCAGTTGCAATGCCAGGGCGACGAGACTGGCCAGCAGGGGCGCAATCAGGCCGACCACCAGAATGCCGAACTGCGCGACGGCGCGCAGCGCCTGCAACCAGATGACCAGCGCCATCATCTCCGTCATTCCGCCCTGCCCGCCCATGGCGCGCCCGCCCCAGAACAGTGCCTGGATCATGATCACAAGCGTTCCGGCCACGATGGCAAAGAACATGAGGGGCCGCTCCAGCAGCGTCAGGATCGGCAGCGCCGCCCGCGCGGCCTCGTCCACGCCGCCAGCGCTGAGCACAATGGGCCCGGACGCAAGCAGCGCATTCACCGCCGCCACCGCAAACAGCGCAATATAAAGCGTACCGCGATCAATCTTCCAGGCCATGATCCGCTCTGCCGAAGCCTTGGGGTCGCGCAGGGTATCAATCGCCAGTTGCGGCCAGGATATCATCGCATCTGCCTTTCGGTGTTGCGGGCGGCCAGTGTGCCCGCAACCCAGAACCACAAAAACACCCCGGACCACAAGAGGGCAACACCCTGCAAGGCCGGTCCCGGCCCGATCATGCCCGCTGTCAGCCCCAAAAGCAGGATTACTGGGGTGGACGCCAGCAGCGCCCAGAACAAAGCCACCCGGATTTCATAGCCCGAAGGCGCACGCGGCATCACCCGGCTGACCAGCCAGACAAGGCCCGCGACCCCGTACATCACCAGTGGAAAGATGAAAATCCACAGAAACGCCGACCAGTAAAGCCGCGCCTGAAACGGCACCGTATCATCCAGATATGCCTCGCGCGACTGATAGGGTGTCTGCGCGATAAAGATCACCACGCAGGCCGCAATCAGGAAAAAAAGAACGCTGTCTTCGCGCCGCGGCCCCTGAAGGATCCGCGACACAACCTTGCCCGGTCCGCGATATGTCGCGGTGATATTGCCTGTGATCGCCATAAAGCGTTACGCTCTGTGCCGTTCCAGCCAGCCCTCAAGCCGGTCCACCATGACCTCGCGCAGGCCCTCGTCCTCGATCTCTTCGACGGCTTCGGCCAGAAAGGCCAGCGTCAGCAGATCGGTTGCGACAGACGCAGGCACCCCGCGCGCGCGCAGATAGAACAACGCATCCTCGTCAATCGCGCCCGAGGTCGAGCCATGCGAACACACCACGTCATCGGCATAGATTTCCAGCTCGGGCTTGGCCAGAAACTGCGCATCTTCATCCAGCAAAAGCGACTGACTGATCTGATACCCATCGGTTTTCTGCGCCCCTGCCTTGACCAGGATCTTGCCCTGAAACACGCCAACAGCCCCGTTGCGCAGCACCTTCTTGAACACCTGACGGCTTTCGCACGCCACTGCGTCATGGGTGACGAACACCGTGTCATCGTGATGGAAGTCACCGTCCCCGACACAGGCCCCGGCCACATGCGCGATGGCATCGTCGCCCGTCAGCTCGATCACGCAGTCATTGCGCGTCAGCCGGCCGTTGACGGTCAGCGTAAAGGATTTGAAGGTCGATTCAGCACCCAGCCGCGCAAATATATGCGTGGCCGCCAGCCGTTCATGATCGCGCCCCTGCGCGCGCACGTGATGGAACGCGGCACCATCCGCGATGTCGACTTCCATGACCTTGTTAAAGCGCGCAGCGGCAGGCCCGTTTTCCAGAATGGTCACGTCCGCGCCTTTGTCCATCCTGATCACATGGTGCAGGATCACGTCCGAAGTCTCGTCGCGGTGATTGTAGACAAAGTGGATCGGTTTCGGGACCGCGCCCGTCACATGGATCAGCACGCCGTCGCTGGCAAAGGCGGTGTTCAGCGCCGCAAGGGGCCGGGCCACCGGGGTCTGCCCCGCAGTTTCCAGCACGCCATAGACGCCCTGCGCCCAGTGGATATCCGCATCGGTGTCCGCAAGACGTTCGATCTTTACGTGATCAAGCGCCAGATCATCCGACGCCTCGGCGTTGAAAACGCCATCGTCGAACACGATGCGCAACGCGGCGGTGTCCCCAAAGATCGGGGCCTCATCCGAATGGAATATGGCCGCGCTCGGGGCAACCGGCTGGGTCAACAGGTCAGGGCGCGTGAATTTCCAGTATTCGTCGCGCCGCGTCGGCAGGCCCGTGCTGCGCAAGCGCACCAGCGCGTCGGCGCGCGCCGCCTCTGACCAGCCACCCCTGGGCAGGGTCAGGTGCGCGATGCGCGCTTCGGTCGGATCGGTGTTTTTTGCCGGGGCCGCCATTACGCCACCTCTGACAGAATGTCGGCATAGCCGTTGTTTTCAACCTCAAGCGCCAGTTCCGGCCCACCGGTTTTGACGATGCGGCCATCCGCCATGATATGCACCAGATCCGGTTTGATGTGATCCAGCAGACGTTGATAGTGAGTGATCACAAGAAAGCCGCGACCCTCGGATCGCAACGCATTCACACCGTTCGCCACCAGTTTCATCGCATCGACGTCCAGACCGGAATCGGTTTCATCGAGGATGCACATCTTGGGTTCAAGCATCGCCATCTGCAGGATTTCATTGCGTTTTTTCTCGCCACCTGAAAAGCCGACGTTGACAGGCCGCTTGAGCATGTCCGCGTCGATCTGCAATTCCTTGGCACGGGCGCGGATCACCTTGAGGAAGTCGGCCGCACTCATCTCTTCTTCGCCGCGCGCCTTGCGCTGCGCATTCACCGCCGTGCGCAGAAAAGTCATGTTGCCGACGCCGGGTATTTCGACCGGGTATTGAAAGGCAAGAAACAGACCGGCAGCGGCGCGCTCTTCAGGCTCCAGCTCAAGCAGATCGACATCTCCTAGGTGCGCCGACCCGCCCGTTACCTCATAGCCGTCGCGCCCCGACAGCACATAGGACAGCGTTGATTTTCCAGACCCGTTGGGGCCCATGATCGCGTGCACCTTGCCCGCCTCGACGGTCAGATCGACACCCTTGAGGATCTGTTTGTCTTCTTCTTCCAGCTTCACGTGCAGGTCTTTGATCGTCAGCATGTGTGTTGTTCCTTGTTCTTCATATGTCGGAGCCGACCAGACGGACGGCAATGTTCTTGTTCGGTTCGGGTCAGGCCAGCAGCACGGCGGTGCCGCTGACGGACACCATCAGCATGCTGTCCCCCACCACTTCGTAATCCAGATCAATGCCGATCACGGCGTTGGCGCCCAAAGTGGCGGCGCGTTCCTCGATCTCGCGCATCGCCTCGTCGCGCGCGTCCTTCAGCTTGGTTTCGTAGGCCCCGGAGCGCCCGCCGACAATATCCGTCACCGAGGCAAAGAAATCGCGCACGATATTGGCGCCCATGATCGCCTCGCCGACGACAATGCCCTTGTAGTCGGTGATCTTGTAGCCTTCGACATTGTGGGTGGTGGTCAGGATCATGTGTCGTCCTCTCCGTCTTCGACGTGGCCATAAAGGTGTGCCGCGCCCTTTTGTACGCCCACGGCGATGGCCGCACTCATGACCAGCAGGAAAAACCAGACCCAGAACGACGTCACCGCCGCCGGGTGCGCCACGGTTGCGACGATAAACCCGATGATGAACACGATCACAAAGACAAGGCCGCCCTCGCGCGTGCCATCAGCGTCCGACATCCCGGGCCGCTTGATCTTGCGCCGCTTTTCGGGCGCGTCATCGGGAAACAGAGCGTCGGTCATGTCATGCGCGCCCAACGGTCTTGTGGTCCAATCTGCGCGTGCCACCTTATGTTCGACCTACCGTCATTCATCGCGAAACATCAACCAACCAACGCTCAGCGCACCGACCGTCAATGCGCCGCCAATGGCCAGTGCCACCGCGAAACCTGGCAGCAACACAACGCCGAAACCACCGCCAAGGGCCGCACCCGCAAGCACCGAGACGGCCATGATGGAAAACACGGAACGAGGAGGCCTGGACGCAGTCATGGTTCAGCCCACCGAGCCTTCAAGCGAAATCGCCACAAGCTGTTGTGCTTCCATGGCAAATTCCATCGGCAGCGCCTGCAACACGTCCTTGCAGAAGCCGTTTACAACCAGCGCGACCGCCTCTTCCTCGTCCATGCCGCGCGAGCGGCAATAGAACATCTGATCATCATCCACCTTGGATGTCGTCGCCTCGTGCTCGACGCGCGAGGAGTTGTTCTTGACCTCGATATACGGCACCGTATGCGCGCCACACTTGTCACCGATCAGCAAGCTGTCACATTGCGTATAGTTGCGCGAATTCTTGGCCTTTGGGTGCATCGACACAAGACCGCGATAGGTGTTCTGAGCGCGGCCCGCGCTGATCCCTTTGGAGACGATCCGCGATTTGGAGTTTTTGCCCAGATGGATCATCTTGGTGCCGGTATCGGCCTGCTGCATGTTGTTGGTGATAGCGATGGAATAGAATTCGCCCTGCGTGTCATCGCCGCGCAAAATGCAGGACGGGTATTTCCACGTGACAGCCGATCCGGTCTCGACCTGCGTCCACATCACCTTGGCCCGATCACCGCGGCAATCGGCGCGTTTGGTCACGAAGTTGTAGATGCCGCCCTTGCCGTTTTCATCCCCGGGATACCAGTTCTGCACCGTCGAATATTTCACCTCGGCGTCTTCCTCAATGATGATTTCGACCACGGCGGCGTGCAATTGCGCGATGTCGCGCTGCGGTGCAGTGCAGCCTTCGAGATAGCTCACATAGCTGCCCTTGTCGGCGATGATCAGGGTGCGCTCGAACTGGCCTGTGTTTTCTGCATTGATGCGGAAATAGGTGCTCAGTTCCATCGGGCAGCGCACGCCCGGCGGCACATAGACAAACGAACCGTCTGAGAATACGGCAGAATTCAGGGTTGCATAATAGTTGTCGCTCACCGGGACAACCGAGCCAAGGTATTTTTTGACCAATTCGGGGTGGTCCCGGATCGCTTCGGAGATCGAGCAGAAAATCACCCCGGCCTGCTTCAGTTCCTTCTGAAAGGTCGTGCCGACAGAGACGGAATCAAACACCGCATCCACGGCCACCTTGCGCGGCGCATCGGTCAGCTCCTCGGCACCCTCGACCCCGGCCAGGATCATCTGTTCCTTCAGCGGAATGCCAAGTTTCGCGTATGTTTCCAGCAGCTTGGGGTCCACCTCGTCCAGAGACTTTGGCTTGACCTCCATCGACTTGGGGCGCGCATAATAATACTGGTCCTGAAAGTCGATCTCCGGGTAGTCAACCATCGCCCACTTGGGCTCTTTCTTGGTCAACCAGCGCTCGTAGGCGGCCAGACGCCAGTCCAGCATCCATTCGGGTTCTTCGTTTTTCTCGGAAATCAGGCGGACGATGTCAGGCGACAGTCCCTTGGGGGCATAGTCCATCTCGATGTCCGTGGACCACCCGTATTTATAGGCGCCACCCACTTCGCGGACCGCATCGACAGTGTCCTGATCGACCCCGTCCTTGACCACAACTTCGTCCACAACATTGCCCATATCAGACATTCCCCTCTGCGAAACGACCCTCAGGCCGCCCGGCTTTCGTGTTTCTTCAACTTTTGCGCCCAGATTTCGGCAAAGCGCATCACATCGTCTTCCTTGGTTTCAAGCCCAAGCGAAACGCGCACCGCATTGGCCGCCACATCCCCCAGACCCATCGCACCCAGCACCCGGCTGGCCTTGACCTTGCCACTGGAACAGGCCGACCCGGCCGAAATTGCAAACCCGGCCAGATCCATCTGCATCACCTGCGTCTCGCCTTTCCAGCCAGGCGTGGCGAAACACGACGTGTTCGGCAAACGCGGCGCATCCTTTCCGACAAAAATAGTCGTATTTGAGGAAGCCTCAAGAGCACTTTCTAGAATATTTCTAAGTTTCTCGACACTGTCCCATTTTCCGGCCTCGACATCGGCCTGTGCCGCAGCCGCCGCAGCCCCGAATCCGGCAATGCCGATCACGTTCTCTGTGCCCGACCGGCGGCCCATTTCCTGCCCGCCCCCGCGCAATATCGGGTCAGGGTCATCGCGGGTGAAATTGATCAGCGCGCCGACCCCCTTGGGCCCGCCCAGCTTGTGGGCCGACAGGATCATGTAGGCGGGGCGTTTGTCGCCATCATAGATCACAGGCACCTTGCCCGCCATTTGCGTGATGTCGCAGACAATCGAATATGGCACTGTCCCTGCACGAAACGCATTGATGTGATTGTTTGATGCCACCGATGCGTATGGCAACATGACCCCGGTCTCACTGTTGGCCGCCGACATCGCGATCAACGCAGCAGAGGCGCGGTCCGTGCTGTAATCACCATCCAGCCGTTGCATTATCCAGTCTATGAACGTCGAGGCAGCTGCCACGCTCAATGCGCCGGCACCGTCAAACAGCGCCGGCAATTCTGCCTCGCTCCAATCCAGAAAACAGTCATGCTCTGTCGGCAGGGCCACAAATCGGCCTCCATGGCGCCCCTTCTGTGCCACCGCCAGCGCCGCCGCCTCGGTCGCGGACCCTGTAAACACCACCTGCGTCGGCTTGCACCCCACAAGGGCCGCCACCTGCGCCCGTGCGCGCTCCACCAGCATCTTGGCGCGGCGCCCCTCTGCGTGCACGGATGACGGATTGCCCACGACATCCATGGCCGCGACCATCGCGTCGCGCGCCGCGACCCTCAAAGGTGTTGTCGCATTGTGATCCAGATAAACGTGGTCCATAACTTCTCTGATTTAAAAAAATCCCGGGGGAGTCGCGCCAGCGACGGGGGCTGGCCCCCCTGCGACATCACCCGTCATCGACCACCGCCATCAGGTTGGGCACCGCCGGACAGGGGGCAAGTTCGTTCTCGATCACATCCGACAGGCGGGTCTGGTGCAAAAACACATAGACATGGGCCGACAACCCCTCCCACAACCGGTTGGTCAGCGATTGCGCCTTGGACCCGGAAGCGGCACCCGAGGCCCCTGCGCCCTTGTGCATCGCGTCAACCTTTTCGTCGACCGCCGCCAGAATGTCCGACACCCGGATGTCGGACGGCGCCCGGGTCAGACGATACCCGCCACCGGGGCCGCGCACGGACGCGACCAGATCGGCGCGGCGCAGTTTCACGAACAACTGCTCAAGATAGGGCAGCGAAATATCCTGACGGGCCGAGATATCACCAAGACTCACCAGCTTGTCTGCGGGCTGCATCGCGATGTCACTCAACGCCACCATCGCATAGCGCCCCTTGGTCGACAGTTTCATAAGACAAACGCCCCCGATTGACGCGCGCGCCCGAAGGCCATACATGCTTTTTCACCGCAGGAACGTGAACCTGCCCATAAAGTTAGAACCGTTCTAAGGTATCCGATTAATTTCGTCAAGAAATCGGATTGCCAAAAGACGAAACAGGACAGACACACCCATGCCCGAGGTCATTTTCCCTGGTCCCGAAGGCCGCCTCGAAGGCCGCTATCACCCTCAGAAAGAACGTGACGCGCCGATTGCAATCGTCCTGCATCCGCACCCGCAATTTGGCGGTACGATGAACCACAAGGTGGTGCATGCACTGCATTACGCGTTCTTCAACATGGGATTTACCGTGCTGCGGTTCAATTTCCGGGGCGTGGGACGTTCGCAGGGTGAATATGATCAGGGCATTGGCGAACTGTCGGATGCGGCCTCGGCGCTCGATTACCTGCAATCCATGAACAACAACTCGAAACACTGCTGGGTTGCGGGGTTCAGTTTTGGCGCCTGGATCGGGATGCAGTTGCTGATGCGCCGCCCCGAGATCACCGGCTTTATCAGCGTCTCGCCCCCGGCCAACATGTACGACTTTTCATTCCTTGCGCCCTGCCCGTCCTCAGGCCTGATCATCAACGGCACCTCCGACCGTGTGGCGCCGCCCGCAGACACCGTGGGTCTTGTCAACAAACTGCACGAGCAAAAGGGCATCACCATCACCCATACCGAGGTCGAGGGCGCGGGCCACTTCTTTGAACAGCCGCATATGGATACGCTGATCGGTCACACCACCGACTATGTCAAACGTCGCCTGACCGAGACGTCACGCTGATGGCAGACCCCGTCGTCCTGGAAATGGCCAACAAACTGGCCGAGGAATGTCTGGCCGTGCAGAACGAGCTTGGGGATGATCGGTTGTTCATGCAGGTGGGGGATGTGCTTGGGGCGTCGTCGCAAACACTGGAAGAGGCATTTCTGACCGCGATCAGGACCCGCATGGCCAATGATGCCGGACGCCGGTTTCTTGCGCAAAAGCTGAAGGCCCACGAGGCGGCCAAGCCGGGCGAATAGGCAGCACGCCAAACACAACATGCCAAACGCAAAAATCCGCGCAGCGCACCCATGCGCCACGCGGTTTTTCGTGCGTCACCGCAACCCGGTTACGACTTGGACTTTTTGCGCCGTGCGACCGCAAAACCGGCAAAGGCTGTGACCAGCAGCACGCCCCCTGCGGGCAGTGGAACCGGCGCCGGTGACATTTCCAGCTGGAACTGTGCAAAGCCGCCATCCGAAAAGAAGAAGTCAGACACGCCACCAGATCCGCTTGTATCGACGGAAATCGAAACGAAATCCGCGCCAAGACGAATGGTCGGTTCGGGCGACAAACCGGCGGCTGAAAAGATGGTCGCAACACCGACTTCGCTGATTCCGATGATTTCGCGCATTCCGCCAATCTGGATATTCGAAATCATGATGGACGCGAAATCGAAATCGCCCCCCAATCCGGTCAAGGTCAACAGGCCTTCTGCCGTCAGGTCCGCTGCGACACCGCCGAACCAGCTGGAAGGATTCTCGATCTGGTCGCCGTCGTCCAGTTCATTCCCGGCACCAAGCGATGTACCGATGTTTTCGAACACGCGCGCACCCGAGCCAAAGCCCGCATCCGGCAAATCGAACTCCCCTCGGAAATCGGCGGATACAATGGCCGCAGAGGCCGGGACCGCCATGAATGCCGCAGCGACCGAAAGGGCGCATACGGACTTTGTGATAAACCGCATCACGTACTCCATATCTCTGCCCCGCACTCAACATCCAGAACCGCGCCTCATGCGTCAACGCTTTAACGATCCATTAAGTATAAAGTCAGTTTTTCGGGTCAGGTGCGACCTGAAAGATACGCCTTTGTGTCAGCAGTTTGGAGAGTGTGTTCAGACTGTGTCAGGCACGTGTCAGCCACTTGGCAACGCACGCGCCACAACAAGGCATAAAGAGAATCAGTTCCGGCGCGGTGTGCTCCAGGGCCACCTTCCGCGGGCGACAGATCGCCGCCATGCGTATTTTCTGCACTCTCCCCATGCGGCAAATTCGGTATACAACAGTATACGGCTTTTCAAATCCCGTCAGACGCGCTAAGCGGACGCCAAATCGACAGCAGCCGAAAGGGACACCCAATGACCAAGATCAAGGTAGACAACCCCATCGTCGAGATGGACGGAGACGAGATGACGCGGATCATCTGGGACTTCATCAAGAAGAAACTGATCCTGCCCTATCTCGATGTTGACCTGCTCTATTACGATCTCGGCATTCAGGCGCGTGACGACACCAACGACCAGATCACCATCGATTCAGCCGAAAAGACCAAGGAAGTCGGCGTCGCGGTAAAATGCGCAACCATCACGCCGGACGAGGCGCGGGTCGAGGAATTTGGCCTCAAACAGATGTGGCGCAGCCCCAACGGCACCATCCGCAACATTCTGGGCGGCGTGATCTTTCGCCAGCCCATCATCTGCAAGAACGTCCCCCGCCTTGTGCCGGGATGGACCAAACCCATCGTTGTGGGCCGTCACGCCTTTGGAGACCAATACCGCGCGACGGACTTCAAATTTCCCACGGGTGGCAAGTTGTCCCTGAAATTCGTCGGCAACGACGGCGAGGTGATCGAGCGCGAAGTGTTTGACGCACCCGACAGCGGCGTGGTCATGGCGATGTACAACCTCGATAAGTCGATCATCGATTTTGCACGCGCGTCCATGAACTATGGCCTCAACCTTGGCTGGCCGGTGTATCTGTCGACCAAGAACACGATCCTCAAGCAATATGACGGTCGTTTTCTTGAGCTGTTCCAGCACATTTACGAGACTGAATTCGAAGACAAATTCAAGGCCGCAGGCATCACCTACGAACACCGCCTGATCGACGACATGGTGGCCTGTGCCATGAAATGGAACGGCGGCTATGTCTGGGCCTGCAAGAACTACGATGGCGACGTGCAATCCGACACTGTGGCGCAAGGGTTCGGATCGCTTGGCCTGATGACGTCGGTTCTGATGACGCCCGATGGCAAGACGGTCGAAGCCGAAGCGGCCCACGGCACCGTCACCCGCCACTACCGGCAGCACCAGAAGGGCGAAGAAACATCGACCAACTCGATCGCCTCGATCTATGCCTGGACCGGCGGCCTCAAGCACCGCGCCAAGCTGGATGACAACACGGCGCTGATGGCCTTTGCGACCACGCTGGAAAAGGTGATCGTGGACACCGTGGAAAGCGGCGACATGACCAAGGACCTGGCGCTTCTGGTCGGACCCAACCAGAAATGGCTGACCACCATGGGCTTCCTTGAAAAGATCGACGAGAACCTGAACAAGGCCCTCGCGGGTTAAGACGCGATCAAACGCACACAAGAAAGGGCGCCGACAAGGCGCCCTTTTTTTGTGTGCGCTCATCATCGTGAGCCGTGGGAGCGCGATCTAGCCGCGGCACTTTCGGAAAAATCTGAATCACCTAGCGCTGCCTGAAATCACAGATTTCAACGCGTTAAGTGATACGTCATATATCAGGCATTCCGAGAAGTGCTTTGGCCGCGGTTGGACGTGCGCGTGTACATCTGCGCAATCATCCGGCTTGCGGTTTTTTCAAACAGGCAAGGGATCACCGCGTGCACAAGTGCCGCACCGCCCGCCAGAAACAGCCGCAGGGCAAAGCCCGAGGCAAAAACCGCGTGTTCGGCGTAGGATTCGTTGACATGGCGGGGATGATTGAGAAAAACGCGGTCGATCATGGGGAGGTGCTCCGTGAGTGGTGTGAGGGCAATATGCCGCTCCTTGACCTGGAATTGATCCCGAATTTCAGCATTTTGCCGCCTTGTGTGTGGAAATATTCCCAACTATCCTGCTGGAATGGAGACAATTGACCCGCTCGACGCCCGCATCCTGAACGAACTGCAACGTGATGCATCGCAATCGCTTGAGGCATTGGGCGACGTGATCGGTCTCAGCCGCAATGCGTGCTGGCGGCGCATCCGTGCGCTTGAAGAGGCCGGGGTGATTACCGCGCGCGTTGCATTGGTGGACCCGAAGGCGGCGGACCTGGGCCTGATGGTGTTCATGCAGGTGCGCACGCACAGCCATGACCCCGACTGGCAAGCCAGATTCAATCAGGCCACGCGCACCATTCCCGGCATCCTCAGCGTCTATCGGATGACGGGCGACCTCGACTATCTGATCCGCGCCCGCGTGCGGGACATGGCAGGGTATGATGCGCTCTATCAACAGCTTATCCACCTTGTGCCGATCGCCGATGTCGCGGCAAGCTTTGTGATGGAAGAGATCAAGGACAGCACTGCCCTGCCCATCTGAAAGGACGCGCCATGCCGTTGCACTACATCTATCTGATCGTCGCGGTGGCGGCGGAAACCATCGGGACAACCGCGTTGCAGGCCAGCAGCCAGTTCACAAGGCTCTGGCCGTCGGTTCTGGTGGTGATCGCATATGCCGTTGCGTTCTATTTTCTTGCCATCGTTCTGAAATACATTCCCGTCGGCATTGCCTATGCGATCTGGTCGGGGCTGGGAATCGTGCTGATTTCGCTGATTGGTCTGGTGGTGTTTGGGCAGGCCCTTGATCCGGCGGCCATCCTTGGGCTGGCCATGATCATCGGCGGGATTGTCGTCATCCAGTTGTTTTCCGGCAGCGCGACGCACTGACGGTTTGCGCCTTTACCACAACAGACCTTTCTTTCTGCAACGCGGCACGATATGGCGCGCACGAGCAGCCCCGCGTCCGGGGCTTTTCCGCTTTAAAGAGGCCCGAAATGGATCTGCGCAACATCGCCATCATCGCCCACGTTGACCACGGCAAGACCACGCTTGTGGACGAACTGCTCAAACAGTCGGGCACCTATCGTGAGAACCAGGCGACGACAGAGCGGGCCATGGACAGCAACGATCTGGAGCGCGAGCGCGGGATCACGATTCTGGCCAAGGCGACATCGGTGGACTGGCAGGGTCACCGCATCAACATCGTCGACACGCCCGGCCACGCCGATTTCGGCGGTGAGGTGGAGCGCATCCTGTCCATGGTCGACGGTGTCGTGTTGCTGGTGGACGCTGCCGAAGGGCCGATGCCGCAGACGAAATTCGTGACCTCCAAGGCGCTGGCCCTGGGCCTGCGTCCCATCGTGGTGCTGAACAAGGTAGACAAGCCCGACGCCGAACCCGACCGGGCACTGGATGAATGCTTTGATCTGTTCGCCAATCTTGGTGCCAATGACGACCAGCTGGATTTTCCGCATATGTATGCGTCGGGGCGCAGTGGCTGGGCGGATATGGAGCTGGACGGGCCGCGCAAGGACCTGACGGCGCTGTTCGATCTGGTGCTGAAACACGTTCCGGCCCCCAGGCAGCTTGCAGCGATGGACGAACCGTTCCGGATGCTGGCCACCACGCTGGGTGCTGATCCGTTCATCGGGCGCATCCTGACGGGACGCGTCGAATCCGGCACGCTGAAGGCGGGCGAAACCGTCAAGGCACTGGCGCGTGATGGCACATTGATCGAGAATTTCCGCTGTACCAAGATCCTCGCCTTTCGCGGTCTTGGCCAGCAACCCATCGACCTCGCCGAAGCGGGCGATATCGTTTCGCTGGCGGGCATGTCCAAGGCGACGGTGGCGGATTCCATCGTGGCCACGTCTGTGTCCGAGGCCCTGCCCGCGCAACCCATTGATCCGCCCACCATCACCGTCACTTTCGGCATCAACGACAGCCCCCTTGCGGGCCGCGATGGCAAAAAGGTGCAATCCCGCGTGATCCGCGACCGGCTGATGAAAGAGGCCGAATCCAACGTCGCCATCAAGATCAGCGACACCCCCGGCGGTGACGCGTTCGAAGTCGCGGGCCGTGGCGAATTGCAGATGGGAGTGCTGATCGAGAACATGCGCCGCGAAGGGTTCGAATTGTCGATCTCGCGCCCGCAGGTGCTGTTTCAAGACATCGACGGTGCGCGCCATGAACCGATCGAGGAAGCGACGATTGACGTGGACGACGAATATTCCGGCGCCGTCATCGAAAAGCTGACCGGGGTGCGGCGCGGCAATCTGGTCGAAATGAAACCGGCAGGCGCGGGCAAGACGCGGATTATCGCCCATGTGCCGTCGCGCGGGCTGATCGGCTATCACGGCGAATTCCTGACCGACACGCGTGGCACCGGCGTGCTGAACCGGGTGTTTCACGAATGGGCGCCGCACAAGGGCCCGATTCCGGGCCGGCGCGCGGGTGTGCTGATCTCGATGGAAAACGGCCAGTCGGTCGCCTTTGCCCTGTGGAACCTCGAAGAGCGCGGGCGCATGTTCATCGGCGCGCAGGCGGAGGTTTATACCGGCATGATCATTGGCGAGCACAGCCGCGACAATGATCTGGAAGTGAACCCGCTGAAGGGCAAGAAACTGACCAACGTGCGCGCCTCCGGGACGGACGAGGCCGTGCGCCTGACAACGCCGATCACGCTGAGCCTGGAAGAGGCGATTGCCTATATCGACGATGATGAACTGGTCGAGGTGACGCCGAATGCGATCCGGTTGCGCAAGCGTTTTCTGGACCCGCATGAGCGCAAGCGGATGGCGCGGGCGGGCTGAGGCTGGACTGGGGCGCTGCCGTCGCTGTTGTCGCTCGGACCAGTGGCGCGAAAATAGCACCCCCCCCGTGGTATTTCAGTGCAGAAGAAGACCTATTCGGTTGTCTCGACGATGAGCAGTTCACGCTCTGACGCCCCACGGGCATGTTTGAGCGCGGCCTGGTACGCATCCGAGTGATAGCAGCGTTCGGCTGTTTCCACGTCCGGGAATTTTGCCACGACATTGCGCGGGCGGTCCTTGCCCTCAAGCTGAACGTATCGGCCACCGCGGGCGATGAATGTGCCGCCATGTTCGGCGATGGCCACGCCGGCGCCTTTTGCGTATTTCGCATAGGCCTCGTCATCCGTGACAGTAACATGTGCAATCCAGAGTGCTGGCATCCTATCCTCCCAATATTGCTTTGGCGGCTGTGATCGCGGCATCCGCGTTGCCGATGTCCCTGGCGCCACCCTGTGCCATGTCGGGGCGGCCGCCGCCGCCTTTGCCCCCCAGTTCGATCACGGCGGCTTTGACCAGATCGACGGCGCTGTGCGCACCCGTTTTGTCATCGGTGACGCCCGCGGCCACGGCGACCTTGCCGTCGCTTTCGGCGATCAGCAGGATGGCGCCGCTGCCCATGCGGGATTTGTGTTCGTCGATCAGGGCGGGCAGGTCCTTGCCCGTCACACCGGTGAGGACTTGCGCGACAAAGGCGGTGCCATTGACCTGTTCGGCCTCTGGCGTGGCCTGTCCGCCGCCGGACATGGCAAGGTCGCGACGCAGTTGGGCCACTTCGCCCGCAAGCGCCTTGCGCTCGTCAAGCAGCGATTTGACCCGTGTCGGGACATCCTGTGCCTGTGCCTTCAGTTCTAACGCGGTCTGTGCCAGCAGGTGATCCTGTCGGCGCAGGTATTCCATGGCCGCCTGCCCGGTCAGCGCCTCGATCCGGCGCACACCTGCGCTGGAGGCGCTGTCGCCCAGGGTGACGAAGGCGCCGATGTCACCGGTCTGGCGCACGTGGGTGCCGCCACACAGTTCCAGCGAATAGGTGTCGCCAGACGTGCCCTTGCCCGAGCCGGGTTGCGCGCCCATGGACACGACGCGCACCTCGTCACCATATTTCTCGCCAAAAAGCGCCTGCGCCCCAAGTGCGCGGGCATCGTCGGGCGTCATGATGCGTGTTTCGACAACCGCATTCTGGCGGATATAGGCGTTGACCTCGGCCTCGACCTTTTCAAGGTCGCCAAGGCTGAGCGCCTTGCCGTGGCTGAAGTCGAAGCGCAGACGATCAGGTGCGTTGAGCGAGCCGCGCTGTGCAACGTGATCGCCCAGAGCGCCGCGCAATGCCTCGTGCAGCAGGTGGGTGGCCGAGTGATTGGCGCGGATGGTCGTGCGGCGCGTGTGATCGACCTCAAGCCTGACGGCGTCACCAACACAAAGACGTCCCGCATCGACGGTCAGATAATGCGCATACACGTCGCCCGCACGCTTTTGCACATTGCTGACATGACCGGAAAAGCGCGTTTCATGTTCATCATGTCCACCCTCGACACTGCGGACATAGCCATGATCGGCAACCTGGCCGCCTGCTTCTGCATAAAAGGGCGTTTGGTTGAACACGACCCAGGCCGCGCCGCCTTTCGCGTCAAGCGACTGAATTTCCTTGCCTTCCGAGACCAGCGCCTGCACCACCCCTTCGGCCACTTCGGTGTCGTATCCAAGAAAATCCGTCGCGGCGTTTCGGTCGGCCACATCGAACCAGACAGTCGCATCCGCCGCCTCGCCCGAGCCGGACCAAGCCGCGCGCGCCTTGGCCTTTTGTTCGGCCATGGCGGTATCAAACCCGTCAGTGTCAACGCCACGGCCCTGTTCGCGCAACGCATCCTGCGTCAGATCAAGGGGAAAACCGTAAGTGTCATAAAGCTTGAAGGCGGCCTGCCCGGGCAGATCGGCCCCTTCGGCCAGTCCGCTGACCTCGTCTTCGAGCAGCCTGAGGCCCCGGTCCAGCGTTTGCTTGAAGCGTACCTCTTCGGCTTCCAATGTCTCGGTGATCAGCGCCTGCGCCTGCCCCAGTTCCGGATATGCTGCCCCCATCTGGCGCACCAATGTGGGCACAAGGCGGTGCATCACCGGGTCCTTGGCCCCCAGCAGATGCGCGTGCCGCATCGCGCGGCGCATGATGCGGCGCAGCACGTAACCGCGCCCGTCATTGGACGGCATCACGCCATCCGCGATCAAAAAGGAGGTCGAGCGCAAATGGTCCGCAATCACGCGGTGATGCACGTTCTGATCGCCGTACGGATCGACGCTGGTCACATCGGCAGATGCCTCGATCAGCGATTTGAACAGATCGGTGTCATAGTTGTCATGGCTGCCCTGCAACAGCGCGCCGATCCGTTCCAGCCCCATGCCGGTGTCGATCGACTGCATGGCCAGATCAACCATCGAGCCGTCTTCGAACTGTTCGTTCTGCATGAAGACGATGTTCCATATCTCGATGAAACGGTCGCCGTCTTCCTCCGGTGTGCCGGGCGGTCCGCCCCAGATGTGATCGCCGTGATCATAGAAAATCTCGGTACAGGGGCCGCACGGGCCGGTCGGGCCCATCTGCCAGAAGTTGTCGGATGTCGCGATGCGGATGATGCGATCTTCGGGAACGCCCACTTTTTTCCAGATATCGAACGCTTCATCGTCCGTGTGATAGATCGTGACGTACAGGCGGTCCTTCGGGATGGCGAACTCGCCCGTGATCAGGTTCCAGGCAAACGGGATCGCCTCGGCCTTGAAGTAATCGCCAAAGCTGAAATTCCCGAGCATTTCAAAAAACGTGTGGTGGCGTGCGGTATAGCCGACATTGTCCAGATCGTTGTGCTTGCCGCCTGCGCGCACGCATTTCTGGGAACTGGTTGCGCGCGTGTAGTCGCGCTTTTCGACGCCGGTGAACAGGTTTTTGAACTGCACCATGCCCGAATTCACAAACATCAGGGTCGGGTCGTTGCGCGGCACCAGGGGGCTGGACGGCACGACCGCATGTCCTTGTTTTTCAAAGTAATTCAGGAAGGTCGAGCGGATGTCGTTGAGCGATGGCATGGTATGAACCCTGGGCGTCTTGCTGGTCGCCTTGACATAACCTTGCGCGGCGGCACTGTCCACAAACGAAACGGGGTGCCGCCGTCGCGACACCCCGTTCCGGGTATTGTGCGCATCACCTGTGATGCGTCAGGGGTCGTCCGGACATCTCCGATGCCTGACTGTCAGGCTTCGAGGATGTCGTCGTCTTCGACTTTCTCATTCTCGGCCACGTCGAAATCAAGGCCGTGCGCCGCGCGAATCTTGTCTTCGATCTCGATCGCAATGCGCGCGTTTTCCTTGAGGAATGACTTGGCGTTTTCACGGCCCTGCCCGATTCTCTCGTCGCCATAGCTGAACCACGAACCGGACTTTTCGACCACGCCGGCCTTGACGCCAAGGTCCAGCAACTCACCCATTTTCGAGATGCCTTCGCCATACATGATGTCGAATTCAACCTGCTTGAAGGGCGGTGCGACCTTGTTTTTCACGACTTTGACACGCGTGGCGTTGCCCACCACTTCGTCGCGGTCCTTGAGCGCGCCAATGCGGCGGATATCAAGGCGGACGGAGGAGTAGAATTTCAGCGCGTTGCCACCGGTTGTCGTTTCAGGTGATCCGAACATGACGCCGATCTTCATGCGGATCTGGTTGATGAAGATCACCATGCAATTGCTGCGGCTGATCGAGCCCGTCAGTTTGCGCATTGCCTGACTCATCAGGCGGGCCTGCACTCCGACGCTGCTGTCGCCCATTTCACCTTCAAGTTCGGACTTGGGCGTCAGAGCGGCAACCGAATCGACCACCACCATGTTGACGGCCCCCGACCGCACAAGCGTGTCGGTGATTTCCAGCGCCTGCTCGCCCGTGTCGGGTTGCGAAATCAGCAACTCGTCAAGGTTCACGCCCAGCTTTTTGGCGTATTGCGGGTCAAGCGCGTGTTCGGCATCCACAAAGGCACAGACCCCGCCCGACTTTTGCTGTTCGGCCACGCAATGCAGGGTCAGCGTGGTTTTGCCCGAAGATTCAGGGCCATAGATTTCGACAATTCGCCCCATGGGCAGGCCGCCGATTCCCAGCGCAATATCAAGGCCAAGCGACCCGGTCGAACTGGATGTGATATCCATCACCGCGCCCTTGTCGCCCAGTTTCATGATCGAGCCCTTGCCGAACTGGCGTTCGATCTGGGCAAGGGCACTGTCCAGCGCCTTTTGTCTGTCTGCCGATTTCTTGTCTGTCATTGTCAAAAGGTCTGCCGATGCCATGTTGTTTCATCCTTTGTGTCATAGCCGCGAAGGTGCCGCTACCGCTGATTTGTTCTCTTTGTGTTCCTTATGGGACCAAAAGAAGAACATTTCAATAAAATTCTCTGTACCCACCTTTTGCCGTCAGGGGTTAAGGAGTAGTTTACGACAAACGCCGTATTGGGCGGAAAACCGGAAAAGGTACGGGCCGTGTTGGTATTTTACAAAGCAAAGCTGGCTTTTTTATCGGTTCCGAAGACGGGCACAACGGCCTATGAGGCGGCGTTGCGCGATCATGCGGACCTGGTGATTTCCGAACCGCCAATGCTGAAACATGCGCCGGTTTACCGATACAACCGGTTTGTGCGGCCGATGTTTGCCAAAGTGTGCGATGTTGACCTTGAGGTGATGGCGGTGATGCGCGAGCCGATCAGCTGGTTGGGCAGTTGGTGGCGTTATCGCCAACGCCCGTTCATGCAAGGCAAGCCAAACGCGACGATCGGAACCAGTTTCGATGATTTCGTGCTGGCCTACATGAAAGGCAAAAAGCCCGGTTTTGCGGATGTGGGCAGTCAGTTCAAATTTCTGGAAACCCAACCCAATGGCACGGGGGTCACCCACCTTTTTCGCTACGAGGATCAACCGCGACTGCAACGCTTTCTGAACACGCGCCTCGGGGTCAGTTTTGAGCTTACCCGCACCAATGTCTCTCCGGACGTCTCGCTGAACCTGAGCGTGGATGTTGAGCGGCGCTATCGCCGCAAGTTTGCCGAGGAGTTCGCACTTTATGACAGCATTCCCGGCGGCTAGCGCTGTATTTACAGGGGATGTCAGTGCAGTTGTCTGTGCACGGTTTCGGCCAGATCGTTGAGCGAAAATGGTTTGGGCAAAAAGACGGAGTTCGGAATGCTGTCCTGCTGATCGCTCAGACGGTCTTCTGCATATCCCGACACAAATACAACCCTCACCTCGGGCCGTTCCTTGAGCGCTTCGCGAACCCAACTCGGCCCGTCCTTGCCCGGCATCACCACGTCCGTGACAAACAGATCCACACTCAGTGTCTCGTCTTCGAGCGTTTTCAGGGCCGCTTCGGCAGATTCGGCTTCCAAAACGGTGTAACCGCGCAGTCTGAGCGCCCGGCTGGCAAATGCGCGCACCGGGGCCTCGTCCTCGACAAGCAGAATGACCCCGTCCCCGTGTTTGGGTTCTGCAGGCAATTCCGCCTTGCGTGTTCGCATTGGTGCCGCGGTGTTTCCTTCCAGCACCGGGAACATGATGGAAAAACATGTGCCTTCGCCCAATGTACTGTCGACAAATATGAAACCTCCGGTCTGCTTGACGATGCCGTAAGCCGTGGACAATCCAAGCCCGGTTCCTTCACCCGTGCGTTTCGAGGTATAAAACGGCTCGAACACCTTTTGCAGCTTGTCCGCAGGAATGCCGATTCCGGCGTCAATGACGCGCAAGCACACATACTCGCCCACCGGCACAGTGACGCGGTCACGTTCCAGCGGCTCGTTCAAGGTGATACATTCGGTTTCAATCTCGATCTCGCCGCCGTCGGGCATTGCGTCACGCGCGTTGACCACGAGGTTCATGAGCACCTGTTCGAGCTGGCGCTTGTCGGCGCGTATCGGCTTGAGTACCGGGTCGTGAGACAGTGACAGGCGCACCTTCTCTCCCACCAGCCTGTTCAGCAAATGGGTCAGGTCAGACATGGTGTCGCGCAGATCAAGCTCTTCGGGGCGAAGGGTCTGTTTGCGCGAAAAAGCCAGCAACTGACCGACAAGCGCCGCGGCGCGGTTGGCATTCTGGTTGATCTGCACAAGATCGCTGTAGTCGGGATCGCCCTGATCATGACGCAACAACAACAGGTCACAATGGCCCGAAATTGCGGTAAGCAGGTTGTTAAAGTCATGTGCCACACCGCCAGCAAGCTGTCCGATGGCCTGCATTTTCTGGCTCTGCACAAATTGCGCCTCAAGCGTCTTCAACTCGGTCGCGTCCGCGAGAACCGCGACAATCGAGGTCTCGTCCTGATCGCTCATACGATTGAGAGCCACCTGCACAAACATCTCCTTGTCGGTGCGTTTCAGGCGCAGGAATTCCGATTGCTGAACGGCACGTCCGGACACGGTTTCATCCAGCCAATCCGCAATTGGACGGCCCAGCCCCTCCATCAGTTTGGAAATGTGCACGCCTTCGGACAGACCAGAGCCGATGAGGTCAGCGCCCTTGCGATTGAACTTGCGCACGTGCCCGTCGTGCGAAAACCGTACCAACGGCACCGGCAGGTCTTCGAAGGACGACCAGGTGGTCTTTGTGCTCTCGTCCACCGTCTCACCCGGTGGCAGGAGATAAATTGCGGTACGACCGGCGCCTGCGTCAACCTTGGCGGCCAGCACATCGACATGCCCCTTTGATGTGGTGATCTGGTTGGTTTGACCGTAACGCGGCGGCAAGTCGTCGAAAATCGCATCAAGCGACTTGGACCGGCTGCCGATCAAGCTGCGCGCGCCCTCGTTCATATACAGAACAGCGCCCGTGCGCCCGATCATGACCATGGGAAGGCTTGGCCCGTCCGATCCGCGCCCCTGCCCTGTGTCGGCGACCGCCTCAAGCCGCCACAACAGGCGATCAACCTCCAACATGTGCACGGCCAGACGCATGTACCCCTTGCGCGTCACGATATCCTCGCGGGCGGCGCCGTCTTCTGCCTCGGCGGCCGATCTCAGGCGAAAGATGATGCCGCCCGGATTGGCAAATGTGTTGCGCAGCGTGCCGGCCAGCGTTTCGCCGCGCCGTGTCGAAAACATCTTGCGCGCGGCGGCGTTGGCACGCACCACCTCGCCATCTTCGGTACAGACAAAGCTGGGCGAGCCATCCTTTTCGATGAAAGAGGCAATCGCCTCCATGCCCATATCGTTTTTCGCGCGCTGCCGCCGGGCCGCGAGGCTCACGGCGAGTCCTGTGCCCGCAAGCGCCAGCGTCGCCGACGCCAGGCCCAGCTGGACCAGTCTGTCAGGTGCAAAAAACGCCAGCACACCAAACAGGGCCGCACCACCAAACAAGCCGAAAACGCGATGTGACCCGCCTCTCGTCACTAGCGAAAGCCTGCTTTGGGAAAGCGCGCTGTCAGTCACCGCATACCTCATATTGTCGATTCGTCCCGCCCGTTTTGCGCCGAAAACGGTTAACCAGCCCTTAAGTCTTGCGCGAAAACATTCCGCGCCGAATGGACTGTAACACAACTTTAAGGAATGTCTTTAAACTTTAGATTGCGCAGGCGGATCGCGCGCCGTTCAGTCGCGGACCAGATGCGCTGCGAAAAAACCATCGCCCCATGCATCCACCGGCCAACGCTGCGCATGCGCCAGATGCCATCCGCGATGGCGGGCAAGCATTGCATCGATCTGGCCCTCGTTCTCGTCGTGCAGAACCGAACAAGTCGCATAGATCAGCCGCCCGCGCGCGTTGACGTGCGCAATCGCCTGGTCCAGCACCTGCGATTGCAGCGCCCGCAACATATCAAGCCGTTCCGGGGTAAGATTCCACTTTGCCTCGGGCGTGCGCCGCCACGTGCCGGATCCGGAACAAGGCGCATCGCACAACACCACGTCAAAGGTCCCGGCCTTCGCGATGTCCTGAGGAGAACACAGGCCAATCCGGTGTCCGCCCCGTTCCGCGCGCGCGGGCAGATCGCGCATGCGCCCGGCGTCGATGTCATGGGCCGTCACTTGCCATCCCGCCGCGGCCAGGGCCAGGGATTTGCCACCCCCGCCCGCGCAGAAATCAAGAACCGTCCCAGTGCCCTCAATCCCGGCCATGGCCGCCTGGCTCGACCCGTCCTGCAACTCCACCAGACCGTCGAGATAGCTTGGTGCGTTGCGCAGACGCCGTGGGCCGTCGGTGACTGTCAGCGCCGTGTCAGCGCGGGGATTGAGTGTGGTTTCAATGCCTTGCGCGTGCAACTGAGCCTGCGCCGTTGCGCGATCCGTCCGCGCCATATTCACCCGCAAGGTGACGGGCGCGCGCTGGCAGAGTGCAAGGGCCGTATCGTGCGCCTGTTGGCCAAGGGACTGTTTGAAGGCCGCGACAAGCCAGTCTGGCAAGTTCCACAGATCGCCCTCTGCTTCGGGGGCCTGGCCGGATGCCGATTCGAGCGCGCTCAGGGGCGCCGGTGCGTGGCCTGCGCCGTCAAACAGTGCCATGACATCGTGACCCTGCGCCCGCAGGCGCCCGATCATTCGTGCACGCCCGGTGACACCTCCGCCCCGGCAGGCATCGCTGCGCCAGTGGCGCAAAGCATCATAGACATGATCCCGGATCGCCGCCCGGTCACCGGACCCGGCAAAGCGGCGCGCGCGCGCCCAGCGGGTCAAGGCCTGTTCAGCCGCTTGCCCGCCCTGCACCTGATCGAGGATTTCGATCGCCGCCGCGATGCGCGCACCGGGAGTCACGGGTAAGACTTCGCATGAAGGTCGACGCTCAGCATATTGAAATGTTACATTATTCTATAGTTCGGAGATTCCCGCGTGATCTGCACGTCATGCACGTGGCTCTCCTTGAGGCCGGCACCGGTGATCCTGACGAATTCACAATTCCTGCGCATCTCGTCGACCGTCGCACACCCGGTGTACCCCATGGCGGCGCGCAAACCGCCGACCAGTTGATGAATGACAGCGCTTGCAGAGCCCTTGTAGGCGACCTGCCCCTCGATCCCTTCGGGCACCAGCTTGTCGCTGGCGGCATCTTTCTGGAAATACCGGTCCGCAGATCCGCTCGCCATGGCGCCAAGACTGCCCATGCCGCGATAGGATTTGAAACTGCGGCCCTGATAAAGAATCACTTCTCCCGGAGATTCATCCGTGCCTGCGATCATCGAACCGACCATGGCGCAAGAGGCCCCGGCGGCAATGGCCTTGGCGAAGTCGCCCGAGTACTTGATTCCCCCATCGGCAATGACCGGCACATCGCCCGCAGCGGCGGCGCAATCCATGATGGCGGTCAGTTGCGGAACACCGACCCCGGCCACCATGCGGGTCGTACAGATCGAACCGGGTCCGATCCCGACCTTGACCGCATCCGCGCCTGCGTCGATCAGAGCGCGCGTGGCGGCCCCGGTGGCAACGTTGCCCGCCACGATCTGCACTTCGTTGGACAAGCCCTTGGCGCGGCGCACGGCGGCGGCCACCCCTTCGGAGTGGCCATGGGCGGTGTCGATCACGATCATGTCGACACCTGCATCCACCAGCGCCTCGGCGCGTTCAAACCCTGCATCGCCCACGGTCGAGGCGGCGGCAACCCGCAAACGCCCCAGCGAATCCTTGCACGCCGTCGGGTTCAGCACGGCCTGTTCGGTGTCCTTGAGCGTCAGCAGACCGGTGAGCTTGCCGCCCCCATCCGTGATCAGCAGTTTTTCAATGCGGCGCGCCTTCATCAGGCTGATGGCCTCTTCGCGGTCCGCCGGTTCATGCAGGATTGCCAGATTGTCAGATGTCATCATGACCGAGACCGGCGTTGCATCGTCACTGGCAAAGCGCATGTCACGATTGGTCACGATGCCAAGGACACGGCCCTTGTCATCGACCACCGGAAACCCGGTGACGCGATAGCGTTCCTGCAAGGCATTGGCGTCCGCCAGCGTCTGATCGGGGCGCAGGGTGATGGGGGTGTAGACAATGCCCGATTCAAACCGTTTCACCCGGCGCACTTCGCGCGCCTGCGCCTCGATATCAAGATTGCGGTGCACCACACCCATGCCTCCGGCCTGCGCCATGGCGATGGCCATCCGCCCTTCGGTCACCGTGTCCATGGCGGAACTGAGCAACGGGATATTCAGCGCAATCGACTGGGTCACCCGTGTGCGCGTATCAGCGGTGCTGGGCAGCACGCTGGATGCGGCCGGAACAAGCAGAACATCATCAAAGGTAAGCGCCTCGCGAATCTCCATGGGGGTCTCCTTGGGGAGGGTTCGTTTGACGATTTCGTATGTCACGGGCTGCGCGGAATGGAAAGAGGCCGCGCGGGGTTTTCGCGACAGGAAAACGGTGACATGCGCCGCGGCCCAAAACAGCACCTTTTCAAGGCAACGGCGCTGCGTCACACATGAACCCGTACCGGGGCCAGAGGAACCACCACATGACCAACACCTATGACACAGGCCGCCTGAACCTGCCGTTTGTTGGCATTTCGACCTTTGGCAAACGCCCCTACGTCGAGGACTGGGACAGCCTGGATGCGGATGTCGCCATTCTGGGCGCGCCCTTTGATGCCGGAACACAGTGGCGCCCGGGCGCGCGTTTTGGCCCGCGCGCCGTGCGCGAGGCCTCGACCCTGTTCAGTTTCGGTCATGGCGGGGCCTATGATCACGAAGATGACGCAACCTATTTGCCAAACACGGTGCGCATCGTGGATATGGGCGATGCCGACATCATCCATACCGATACCGACGGCTCGCACCGCAATATCGAGGCGGGCGTGCGCGCCGCGCTGGCCGCAGGGGCGCTGCCCGTCACCATCGGCGGCGATCATTCGATCAACATCCCCTGCATCCGCGCCTTTGACGATCAGGGCGACATCCACATCCTGCAAATCGACGCACATCTCGACTTTGTCGATGAACGCCATGGGGTGCGCCACGGCCATGGCAACCCGATGCGACGGGCCGCCGAGCAGGACTATGTCACCGGCCTGACGCAGGTCGGCATCCGCAATGTCAGCTCAACCGCGCGCGAAGGGTATGAGGATGCGCGCGCCATGGGGTCCGACATCATTTCCGTCCGGCAAGCCCGTGATCTGGGCCCGCGCGGCGTGATCAAACATATCCCTGAAGGCGCGCGTGTCTACATCACCATCGACATCGACGCCTTCTGCCCGTCCATCGCACCCGGCACGGGCACCCCCAGCCATGGCGGGTTTCTCTACTACGATGTGCTGGAAATGTTGCAGGTCGCCGCGCGCCGCCATGACATCGTCGGCATTGATCTGGTGGAGGTCGCACCGGACTACGATTCCACCGGCAGCACCGCCATTCTGGCGGCCCAGGTGCTGATGAACCTGTTGGGATTCATCTTTCATACGCGCGGGATGTAAGACAGGCGTCAGAGGGGGCCAGCCCCCGCCCTGCGCGCGCCCCCCGGAGGGCCGTTCCAAGATGTGCGACACCGATAAGAGACGCGCGCGGCCAGCCACAGGTCGCATCACGGCTTTTCCTTTCCTTTCCAGTGCCTATGCTGCGCAGCAACAGTCACCACCGAGGCCTGACATGAGCACTGATCCGTTGATCGTCTTTACCCCATCGGGCAAGCGCGGGCGTTTCCCCGTGGACACCCCCATCCTGACAGCGGCGCGCCAGCTCGGGGTCGATCTGGATTCCGTCTGCGGGGGGCGCGGCATCTGCTCCAAATGCCAGATCACACCGGGTCTGGGTGAATTCGCCAAGCACGGGGTTCTTGTCGCCCCGGACGCCCTGTCGGACTGGAACGCGGTCGAAGAACGCTACAAGTCCAAACGCGGTCTGATCGACGGGCGGCGGCTGGGGTGTCAGGCCACCGTCCAGAGCGATGTCGTGATTGACGTCCCCCCCGAAAGCCAGGTGCACAAGCAAGTCGTGCGAAAGCGGGCCGAAGCGCGCGACATCACCGTCAATCCGTCAACCAAGCTGTTTTATGTCGAGGTGGAACAACCCGACATGCACGAACCCTCGGGCGATCTGGAACGCCTCGTTCTTGCGCTTGGGTCCGAATGGGGCATCCAGAACGTGCATGCGGACCTGCACATCCTGCAGGCGTTGCAGCCGGTGCTGCGCAAGGGCGCGTGGAAGGTCACGGTTGCCATCCATCTCGGCGACGCGGAAAACCCGCCGCGCATCATGCACATCTGGCCCGGCTATTATGATGGCACGGTCTATGGCCTTGCGGTCGATCTCGGCTCGACCACCATCGCGGGTCACCTGTGCGATTTGCTGTCGGGTGAAGTGGTCGCGTCCTCCGGTATCATGAATCCACAGATCCGGTTTGGCGAAGACCTCATGAGTCGCGTCAGCTATGGGATGATGAACGCGGGTGGCGCGCAGGAAATGACCCATGCGGTGCGCGAGGGCATGAGCGCGCTGATTACCCAGATCGCGACCGAGGGCAACGTCGACAAAAGCCTGATCGTCGACGCCGTATTTGTGTGCAATCCGGTCATGCACCACCTGTTCCTTGGCATCGACCCGTTCGAACTGGGACAGGCACCTTTCGCACTGGCGACATCCAATTCGATGCGCCTGCGCGCCGACGATCTGGGACTGAACATCCATCCGTCGGCGCGGGTCTATTTCCTGCCCTGCATCGCAGGCCATGTCGGGGCCGACGCCGCCGCCGTGGCGCTGAGCGAGGCTCCGGACAAGTCCAAGGACCTGGTGCTGGTGGTCGATGTGGGCACCAATGCCGAAATCCTGCTGGGCAACACCGAAAAGGTGCTTGCGTGCTCTTCGCCCACTGGCCCCGCCTTTGAAGGGGCGCAGATCACCGCAGGACAGCGCGCCGCACCGGGTGCAATCGAGCGCGTGGAGATTGATCCCGTCACCAAAGAGCCGCGTTTTCGCATCATCGGGGTCGAGGCATGGTCGGACGAGGACGGGTTCGATGCCGCCGCCGCTGCCTCCGGGATCACCGGGATTTGCGGATCGGGCATCATCGAGGCGATAGCAGAGATGCGCCTTGCGGGCCTGCTGGACCGATCCGGCCTGATCGGCAGTGCGGAGCAGACCGGCAGTGCCCGTTCGATCAAGGACGGGCGCACCCATTCCTATGTGCTGCATGATGGCACCGCCACGGGTGGCCCGATGATCACCATCACCAACCCCGATATCCGCGCCATCCAGATGGCCAAGGCCGCGCTGTATTCGGGCGCGCGCCTGCTGATGGACAAGTTTGGCGTGGACAAGGTGGACCGGGTGGTGCTCGCGGGCGCATTTGGCGCGCATATCTCGCCCAAACATGCCATGGTGCTGGGCATGATACCCGACGCACCCCTGGACAAGGTCACCTCGGCCGGCAATGCCGCAGGCACGGGCGCGCGCATCGCCCTGCTCAATCGCGACGCCCGCACAGAGATTGAGGCAACCGTGCACCGCATCCACAAGATCGAGACCGCGATCGAGCCGCGTTTTCAGGAGCATTTCGTGAATGCCTCGGCGATCCCGAACGCGTCCGACCCCTTTCCCATTCTGAACAGCATCGTCACGCTACCCGACGTCAATTTCAACATGGGCGGAGACGGCAGTGGCGGACGCCGCAGGCGCAGGGGATAATCCTTTTGGTGTGGACTTTCCGCCCCGATTGTTAAACCGTCCCGCACGGGATTACGGTTCGGAGGCACGATATGGCCATTGAAAATGCTGACCAGAAAGCCTTTTGGGAACGGTTTTCCGAGCATTGGGTGACCCATCAGGCAGACCTTGATGGCCTGATGCACCCCGTTCTGGACAGGGTTTTGCAACGCGCGGATCTGCAACCGGGCCAGCGTGTTCTGGATGTCGGCTGCGGCACGGGCACCAGCAGTTTGCGGGCACAAAAGGCCGTCGGCGCAGGCGGCCAGATCGTGGGCGCGGACATATCCGAGCCGATGCTCAAGCGGGCCAGGCACGTGGGCGCGGACACTGCCAATGTGGAATTTGTGACGGCGGATGTGGCCTACCATGCCTTTGCGCCCGAACGGTTTGACCGGGTCATATCGCGCTTTGGGGTCATGTTCTTTGTTGATCCGCTTGCGGCATTCACGAACATACGCAAATCCATGAAACCCGGCGCGCGGCTGAGCATGGCGTGTTGGTCCGCTCTTGATGCCAACCCGTGGTTCCGCATTCCGATGTATGCGGCCAAGGATCGTCTTGGCGCCCCGCCTCCGGTTGATCCCGACGCCCCGGGCCCGCTTGCCTTTCGCAACATTGACCGGGTGAATGACATACTGAGTGCCGCGGGTTTCGACAGTATCCAGGCCGATGCAGAAGAGCTCTTTCTCACGCCGCCGGGCGATCTCGACCACGTGGCCCGCCATGCGTCCATGATTGGCCCGGCCGCGCGCGCCGTTGAGTATTTCGAAGCAACCGAAGACGACTTTGAAGCCATCGTTGATAGCGTCAGAGGCGCGTTTTCCGGGTTCATGCAGGCCGACGGCGCACGCGTTCCGGCCCGGATAAATTTCTTCACCGCCACCGCCGCCTAGGGTCAAGTGGCCTTGACGGCATCTGCGCCAGCACCTATCCCGAACCGCAGCGGCGGGTATGGTGAAAAGGTATCACGGCAGCTTCCCAAGCTTTAGTTACGAGTTCGATTCTCGTTACCCGCTCCAGACCTTTTCGGTGACCCTGATACCGCGCAAGATCCATCAGCGTGTTCATGCCGAAAACCTGCGGTTGAATCTTCATCCTGTGCACAGACTGCATTTTGTCACAATTATTTTAAATTGAAACGATAGCCGATCGTCGAGAGCGCTTGCGCGCCTCTGCCACGTCCTGATGTCAACCCGATGGAGCCGATCATGAAAGATATCAAACAGCACGCCATGTCCCCCGATGACTGGGACGAAATGAATTTCCCCCGCCCGCTTGTGCAGGGGTTTGACGACGTTGTTGACGCGGCCCTTTCGCGTCGGGGTTTTATGGGCGGTGTTCTGACCTTTGGGTCGGGGGCGGCGGTCATGGGCTCGTCGATGCTCGGCGGTACGACGGCCATGGCAGGTCAGACCGGCCGCTTTGCCTTTGAACAACTGCCGATCCAGACGGACGGCACTGTCCATGTGCCCGGGGGCTATACCTGGGATGTGCTGGTGCGCTGGGGCGATCCGCTGTTTTCGGATGCGCCGGCCTTTGATGCCGCGATGGGTGTGCCCACGGACGGATCCGACCGCGTGTTCGGGGAAAACACCGACGGGATGGAACTGTTCAAGGTCGGCAATCACGAGTTGCTGGCGGTGAACAGCGAATACGTGAACTCGGACATAAACCTGGCCCATACGAGCGACGGCATGCCCACCTCTGCCGAGGACGTGCTGCGCCTGCAACAATTCCAGGGCGTGTCGGTGATGGAAGTGGCCGAAGACGATGACGGCTGGTCAGTGGTGATCGACAGCCCGTTCAACCGCCGCATTCATCACAATACGCCCATGGCCATCGACGGCCCTGCCGCCGGTCACGACCTGCTGAAAACCGACGCCGATCCAACCGGCACCGCATCGCTGGGGACGATGAACAATTGCGGGTCCGGGCGCACGCCGTGGGGCACCTATCTGACCTGCGAGGAAAACTTCAACGGCTATTTCGGGGCGACCGAAGAGCCCGTGCTGGACGAGGTGCACGCCGCCGGGTTCCGGCGCTATGGCGTGTCCACAAAGGTCGATCCGGGGCGCTATAACTACCACGGCTTCGATGCGCGTTTCGACATCTCGAAAAACCCGAACGAGCCGCATCGCGCCGGATACATCGTCGAAATCGACCCCGCCGATCCTGACAGCACACCGATCAAACACACCGCACTGGGCCGGTTCAAACATGAAAACGCCGAATATGCGCTGGCACCCGATGGCCGCGTCGTCATCTATATGGGCGATGATGAACGCGGCGAATTCATGTACAAATGGCTCAGCCGCGACACTTACGCGCCCGGCGGTGACACCTCGACCCTGCTGAGCGCGGGGCAGTTATACGCGGCGAAATTCAACGCGGACATGAGCGGCGAATGGGTCGCGCTGACCCCGGCCGCCACCGGCATGTCCGAGGCCGAGATTGCGATCTTCAGCCGCTTGGCCGCCTCGAACGTGGGGGCCACCACCATGGATCGGCCTGAATGGATCGCGGTGAACCCGACGGCGGTCGAGGGCTATTGCTGTCTGACCAACAATTCGCGGCGCGGGGCGAAAAACGACGACGGGTCGATCCGCACCAATGCGGGTGGCGAGGCGATGGTGCCCAACGCACCCAACCCGCGCGCGCTGAACAACTATGGCCAGATCGTGCGCTGGCGGCCCGCGGGCGACAACCATGCCGCGAACACGTTCGAGTGGGATCTGTTTGTGATGGCGGGCAATCCGACCAATCAGGACGGGCTCTATCAGGGGTCATCCAACATCAACCAAGGCAACATGTTCAATTCGCCCGACGGGATGCAGTTTGATTCCACCGGCATTGTCTGGATCCAGACCGACGGCAATGACGGCAACGAGGACGAATTCCAAGGCATGGGCAACAACCAGATGCTGGCGGGCGACCCCGTCACCGGCGAAATCCGCCGCTTTCTCACCGGGCCCAAAGGGTCCGAAGTGACGGGCCTGACATGGTCGTCCGACCGGCGCACCATGTTTGTCGGCATCCAGCATCCCGATGCGCCGTTCCCGGATGGTGACGGGTCCCTGCCCCGTTCGTCCATTGTGGCCATCAAACGGGTCGATGGCGCGCTGGTGGGCTGAGGCTCCGCCCCCCAAAATCAGCCGGATGCGCGCAAGCCCGCGCATCCGCTTTTCCATACGGTCGCGGCGTTCAGGTGATGAAAGGCGCCCCCGTGATGATCGCCGTGATGGTTCAGGCCGGGCCAACCGGCCTCAGCCCGCGCGGGCAAGTTCGGGGTCGGGCAGATGGTGCAGGACCTGCACCTCGTGACTGCGCAGCACACGCCGCGCCGCCTGCATGACGCGCCCTTTTGTTTCGAAATCAGGAAACAAGGCCACGATTTCACGGCGCAAAGCGCTGGACCCGTGACACAGATAGTCACCCGCCAGAAAGCTTTCGCATGACAGCCCGTTCGCGGTGACGATTTCATGGTCATCGAACATGAAGTGCACATAGGTGACTTTGGCGCATGGCGCATAGCGGATAGTGTCGCCGTTGACCAGCATGTGCGCGGCACACAGCACTTCGTTTTCGCCAAGGTAAACCTGCGCGCGCCAGTCGTCGATCAGCATCCGGTGCTGGGGTGAAACGGTCAGGGCGTCATTGCCCCCCAAAGTGCCGGGCGCAAACTGTACCGGCGCGAATGCCCCACGTCCTGCAACCGTGCGACTGCCGATCCAGCGGATCGGTTGCGCGCCGTGATCGCGTGTCTCGACAAGATCACCGACGGCCAGATGTTCGACCCGCCTGTGCCCGCCGGGCACGGCGATCCGAGTGCCGGCAACAAAACAGGGCGGACCGAAATCGCCGATGGGAAATTGTGTGCTGGTGTTGACAAAGGTCTGCGCGGTTACCGTGCCATCGGTCAGGACCGTGCCGTCATCCGGCGTGAAATACCGGCTGCCATCGGCAGTATAGAACGTGACACCCGAGATCGGCGTGCCGCCATCAATGGTCACAGTGTCGCCAACCCAGACCCGCGTGACATCGCTGCCGTTGATCTGGTCACTGCCATCGGCCCGAATGACGCCATCATCGTCCGCGTCATTGATCTGCATCGTCTCGATCACCGCAGTGAACGGGATCGTGGATGCGCCGGGGTCATAGTTTCCCCCGATCGTTTGTTCGTTAAAAATAGCCACGTGGCACCTGCATCTGGAGCACGTTACCGAATTGATACGCACTTTCTGAACCCAGGATAAAATTGAACGCGGCCCATTTTGGGGAGCCAAAAGGGCGCAATCGCGGCGATTGCGTGTCGCGCGTCTCTCGACCCTTTACCGATTTGCCCCCCGGACGCGGACACTTTGAGGCCTGCCCGCCGCACAATCGGGCCAAAAGCCACCGGCATCACGGCGGCAGCGCGTCAAGGGACCGAACCCTTTCCGAAATCGCCCTGACGCATGGGGACAAAATCGAAACAGACCTGTTCTTGCACGCGACTTTCCTCGATCCGGCAAGGCAGGCCAGGTCCGTATTGGACCCATTGGGTCAATCCGTCATGCAAGACGCCTCGGGCAATGCACTGCACGCCCGCTGATCCCGTTGCGCATGAGCGGACATCATGTCTCGCGCGTGCGCCGCCCCTGGCTGATCAGTACATCGCCATATACGTCGCGCAGGTTCCGCTTGAGAACCTTGCCGGTGGCATTGCGCGGCAACACATCGGTGAACACCACGCGATCTGGCACCTGCCAGCGGGCAATCTTGTCCTCGAAAACGCTCAGCACCTCTGCCTCGGTCGGATTTCGACCATGGGCCGCGACGGCAATCAGGACAGGGCGTTCATCCCACTTTTCGTGGCGCGCACCGATCACGGCGGCATCTGCAAGCGCGGGATGCGATATTGCGATGTTTTCAAGATCGACAGAAGAAATCCACTCGCCACCCGACTTGATGATGTCCTTTGAGCGGTCCTTGATCGACAGGTATCCGTCCGGGTCCAGCGTGGCGACATCGCCGGTCGGGAACCAGCCGTCGATCAGGGTGTCGTCGGCCGTCGTGTGGAAATAGGCATCCAGTATCCAGTGCCCCCGCACCATCAGATCACCTTGGGCGACCCCGTCGTTGGGCAGGGTGTTGCCGTCCGGGTCGACGATTTTCAGATCGACGCCCCATGGCGGACGCCCCTGGTTCTCTCGCATGGCGTGCTGTTCGGCGACAGGCAGGTCGGCATGTTTGGTCAACAACTGGTTGGTGGTGCCAAGGGGCGACATTTCGGTCATGCCCCAGGCGTGGATCACCTCGACCCCATAGTCTTCGCGAAAGGCGGCCATCATGGAGGGCGGACAGGCCGATCCGCCCACGACGGTCCGCGTGAGGCTATCCAGTTGCGAACCGGAGGCTCTGGCCTCGCCCAGCAGACCCAGCCAGATGGTCGGCACGCCCAGGGCGATGCTGACCTTGTATTGATCAATAAGCGCCACAAGCGACGGCCCATCAAGACCCGGACCCGGCAGAACCAGTTGCGCGCCGACCTGCGCACATGCATAGGGCGTGCCCCAGGCGTTGACGTGAAACATCGGCACCACGGGCAAAACCACGTCACGCGCCGAAAACCCGATACAGTCGGGCGCGTTGGACGCCAGCGCGTGCAGCACCGTCGTGCGGTGGGAATACAGAACGCCCTTGGGATTGCCGGTCGTTCCGGACGTATAGCACAGAGACGACGCCGTGGTTTCCTCGAAATCGGGCCAGGCAAAGTCGGGCGACCCGGTCGCGATCAGATCATCGAAAAATGACAGCCCATCAAGTTCAGCAGCCGCATCCGCGTCATGTCCGCCCATCAGCACGATGTGTTCAACGCACGGGATCTGATCGCGGATCGCCTTGACCAGCGGCACAAAGCTTTTGTCGATGAACAGCACCCGGTCGTCGGCGTGGGTGATGATATAGACCAGCTGTTCGGGAAACAGGCGCGGATTGATCGTGTGACAGACAAAGCCAGCGCTCGAGACGCCAAAGTAAATCTCGAGATGGCGGCGGTTGTTCCACCCGATCGTGGCACAGCGGGTCTGCGGATCAAGCCCCAACCGGGTCAGCGCATCGCCAAGACGGTGGGCATTGGCACCGACCTGCCTCCAGTTGGTTGTTTCGGTGCCGCCAAGGGTGTTGACCGAAACGATTCCGGTATCCCCGTGAAAGCGCGCCGCGTGATCCACCAGTGACCCGATGGTCAGGGGAAAATTCATCATCTGGCCCAGCATCTGGCACCTCCCTTGGTATTGTTCGGGAAGCGCTGTGCATGTGGCCCCCGTTTGACGGGAACCCTGCCAAGGCGCGTGCCCCCATGCAAGCCTGTTCACAGCCTGCACAGGGGCGGCAAGGCGAGGTTCACCCGCCTTACGGCGGGTCAGCCTAGCCGCATTGCAACGCGTCCACGTGCTTCATCTGCGCGCGGTTGGCATCAATATAGGCGATAATACCTGCCATCACGCTGGGCTGGCCCTCAAAGCCGCCCCAGGGTTTGAAGTGCAGGATATGCAGGAAGGTCGTGGGATCACGCCGCAGCAGATTGGCAAAGACAGACGCCACCAGACGCCCCCCTGCCCCTGTCAGCTTGCCATTCCCAAAGGTCTCGGCCTCTTGCAGGCAGTAGAACCACAGCGGCGTCTTGGTGAACCCCTTGGCTTTCAGCACGTCCGGCACCGGCACTGTCTTGGTCCCCAGCTTGGCCGCCAGTTGCTGACCGCTGGCCAGTTGGTAGGTATAGCGGTCGCGCACCATGTTGCGCAGGGCAAGGTTGCGGGATTGATCGAGGGTCAGCGTCTGTTCGATATCGGCCAGCTCGATGGGTGCATGCACAAAGGGCAGGTTCAGCAGCGGCAGACCCAGTTTCGGGCCGACGGGCCGCGCCTTTTGCGCCGTCACGCCGCCGTTCATGGCAAACCACATGGCATGGTCGATATTGCCGTCCACCGGGCGCGGGCCAAAGCCGGGCAGCGCAAACAGCCCCTTGGGATCGCCACCGTCGGTCAGCGCATACTGGAACTGTGTCGTGGCATGGCCAAAGCGGTATCCCGCCCCGGTGAATTCCACCGGCATCACCGGCGCATCCCAGCCAAAGGGATGATTCTCCAATGCCCAGTCGAGACAGTCCTGTTCGACAAAGGAAGGCAGCAATTCGCACCACACCATCCACTGATAATGCAGACGGATAAACCGGCGGACCTCTTCAAAACTGGTTAGCTTAGGGCTCACGTGGTTCTGCCAGACCTGTTTTTCGATACCGTCCTGCGCGCAGGCCTTGATGTCGTCAGCCTCGCTGCCGCCTTCGATCCGCTTGCTCATCAGCAGGTTGTGCAATTCGATGAAAACCGCCTGCACCTGGGCCACGATGATGTTCTCGTCATTGCGCGGATCGCCGATCAGCGCCTTGCCTGCGCAGGTGCGCGCGAGGTCGCGGGGGTTGTCCTTGCGCCCGAACACGAGGAACTGTTCCGCCTCGCCTTCACCATAAAGCGTCGGAGACGCCTCGGGCCCGGCGCCATAGACGCAATCAAGATCCAGCGACGGCGTGCGCACGTTCGGGATTGTTGCAGGGTCGATACGTGTGCCCAGGGCGGATGTGGCATCAAGCGTAATGTCATGATCCACGAACTGACCGAAAAAGGTCATGCCCGCATCCGCGGGTCCGTCGGTGTTTTCATTCACACCCATGCCCTGGGACAACGCGTCAAGTGCCGCGATGACCTGCGCATGCGTGATGTTGGTGATCTGCACCGGGTTGGCGGGCATGGCCCGGCCAAGGGTCTGGGCAAAGGGGCGCGCGGGCCCGGCGCCGAGAATGCAGGTTTTTACGAGTTGGTCGAGCCGTGTAAGCCCATGTTGAGTTCCAGCCATAATGAGGCCTCCAGTTGCTAAATTGAAATCGGCGAAAAATATACCTCGCCGGACACAACTGTACTGGGCATAAATTGGTTGGCGCAACCGGTGGTTAGGTCAGGTATTCCACCATAGGCAAGCGTACGTCAGCGAATAACCGCTGGCGTAGGCACTGATCTTCGCCGGTTGGCGTACCCTAATTTCTGTGGGTATGGAGGTAATCAACAAGGGCGCGCGTTGACGCATCCTTGTCATCGGCACGCGTCGTCCCTTCAATCACGGGTTGCAGTGCCGTGGCCAGTTCCTTACCCAGTTCCACGCCCCACTGATCATAGGAATTGATCCCAAGGATCACCCCTTCGACAAACACGCGGTGTTCATAAAGCGCCACGATCTGGCCCAGCGTGAACGGGTCCAGTTGGGGGTAGATCAGCGTGGTCGAGGGGCGGTTGCCCGCAAAGACGCGGTGGGCGGCCTGACGCTCCAGTTCGTCGCCTTCGAACTGCGCGGCGACCTTGCCGCGCGCCTCGTTCAGATCGCGGCCCCGAAGCAGCGCTTCGGACTGGGCGAAACAGTTGGCCACCAGCAGGTCATGGTGGTGTTTGAGGTCCGCCTCGTGCCCGTTCGCGGCGACCATGAATTCGCAGGGAATGACCGAGGTGCCCTGATGGATCAGCTGATAGAACGCGTGCTGCCCGTTGGTGCCGGGCGCGCCCCAGACCACGGGGCCGCTGTCCACGGCCAGCGGTTTGCCGTCCATGCCGACGGACTTGCCGTTCGATTCCATTTCAAGCTGTTGCAGATAGGCAGGCAACTGCCCCAGCCGCTGGTCATAGGGCAGCACCGCGCGGGTGGCATGGCCCAGCACCTGCCGGTGCCAGATGCCCACCAGCGCCAGCATCAGCGGCATGTTGTCGGCGCCTTGCGCGACGCAAAAGTGCCGATCCATCTCCTGCCCGCCACGCAGGAAGGCACGGAAACCGTCCGGCCCGATGGCGATCATCAGCGACAGGCCAATGGGCCCCCACATCGAATAGCGCCCGCCGACCCAGTCCTCGAACCCGAACACGCGCGCCGCGGGGATACCAAAGGCGGCTGTCTTGTCTTCGGATGTGGACAGGGCGCAGAATTGCGCGCCGGGGTCGCCCCCGCCGTCGATCATCCACGCCCGCGCGGTGCGTGCGTTGGTCATGGTTTCGATTGTCGTGAAGGTCTTGGAGGCGACGATCACCAGCGTGGTTCTGGCATCCAGTTCGCGCAGCACATCCGCGACATGGGCGCCGTCCACGTTTGACACGAAATGACAGCGCGGCCCGTCGCGATAGGGCGACAGCGCCTGAACAGCCATGGCAGGCCCGAGGTCAGACCCGCCGATGCCAATATTGACCACATCCGTGATCGCGCCGGCGCGCACCTCGCCCGCATAGGCGGCCATACGATCCAGCGTCTTCAGCACGCCCGGCATCACGTCCTGCCCGTCGACCATGACCGGCCCGCCATCAAGGTTGCGCAACGCCGTGTGCAGCACGGCGCGCCCCTCGGTCTCGTTGATTTTCTGCCCGGCGAACATTGCATCGCGCCGGTCCGCAACCCCTGCCCCGTCGGCCAGCGCCAGCAAGGCATCCCTTGCCGCGGTGTCGATATTGGTCTTGGCATAGTCAAGGCGCATGAACTGTGTCTGCACGGCGAAATCATCCGCCCGCGTGTCGTCGAACAGATCGAGGATATGGCGCCCGCCGATCTGGTCGGCCTTTGCTTTCAGGTCATTCCACATGTGTCTTACTCCGCCCAGTGGACGGTCAGCCCGTCCATTACGGCCTTGATCGGGGCCTGAAGTGGTGAAAGCGATTGCGCGGCCTCAAGGGCGCGGCGCTTTTCATCGCCATAGATTACCAGATGTTTGGCCATCGCCCCGGCCAGTGCGCGCCCGGAAAAGGAAATCCGCGGCTCTTGCCCCGCGACGGATACCGGGACCACAAGAGGCGCGTTTTCGGCCATTGCGCCCGCCAGGTCCGTGGCGCCGGGAAACAGCGACGCTGTATGCATGTCCGCCCCCATGCCCAGCAGCAAAAGCGAGATCGGCATCTCTTGGGCCAGCCTGTCCGACAGGCCCGGCGCGGCACTTTCCGGAGTTTCGCCCGCGACGTGGAACGGGATGAACCGGGCGGCGGCGGCACGCTCGACAAGCAGATGATCCCTGAGCAGTTTCGCGTTCGAGCGGTCGTGATCCTCGGGCACCCAGCGTTCATCGCTCAGCAGCACGTGCACGCGGGACCAGTCCAGATCAGCCGCACACAGAGAATCAAAGATCGGCCCCGGCGTCGTGCCGCCCGGCACCACGAAAGAGGCCCAGGGATGGATCAGCAGGCAGTTCTTCAACTCGCTTGCCAACAGGTCGGCCAGCCCCATGGCCAGCAATTCTCGGTCGGGGTATTCCTGAATGTTCATGAGGCAACCTTTCGCCAAACACGGGTGTCACGGGCCAGAAGCTGCACGGCGTCCATCGGCCCCTCGCTTCCGCTGTCATAGACCTTGGGCACGTCTCCGCGTGTCTCCCAGCCGTCGATGATCGGGTCGGTCCAGGCCCAGGCGGCCTCGACCTCGTCACCGCGCATGAACAGGGTCTGGTTGCCCCGGATCACATCCATGATAAGCCGTTCGTAGGCATCGGTCTGGTCCGCGCCCTGTGCGCCAAGCGCGTCGGCAAAGGACATGTCCAGCGGGACGTCGATCAGGCGCATGCCGCCGGGGCCCGGTTCCTTGATCGTGACGCCCAGCGTCATGCCTTCGTTCGGTTGCAGGCGGATCGACAGGACGTTGCGGTGATCTTCCTGCTCGCCAAAGATCGAGTGGTTGAGTTCCTTGAACACCACGACGATTTCCGAACACCGCGCCTTGAGGCGCTTGCCGGTGCGCAGGTAAAACGGTGTGCCGGCCCACCGCCAGTTGCTGACGCCGACCTTCATGGCGATATAGCTTTCGGTGCGGGTGCGCGGATCGCCCACCTCGTCGCGAAAGCCCGGTCCCTGCGGCCCGGCGTCGTATTGTCCGCGCACGATGTGGTGGGGTTCGACCGTGTCCAGCGCGCGGATCACCTTCAGCTTTTCATCGCGCACCGCGTCGGGATCGAATTTGGAGGGCGGCTCCATCGCGATCAGACACAGCAGCTGCATCAGGTGGTTTTGCACCATGTCGCGCATCGCCCCCGATTTGTCATAGTATTCACCCCTGCCGCCGACGCCCACGGTTTCGGCCACGGTGATCTGGATGTGATCGACATACTGGCTGTTCCAGAGCGGTTCGAACAGCATGTTGCCGAAACGCACGGCCATCAGGTTCTGCACCGTTTCCTTGCCCAGATAATGGTCGATCCGGTAAATCTGGCCTTCGTCGAAATAGGCGGCCAGATCCCGGTTGAGTGCCCTGGCCGATGCCAGATCGCGCCCAAAGGGTTTTTCGACGACAATGCGGCTGTCTTCGTCGGTCAGGCCATGCTGGTTCAGGCGCTCGGCCAGATCGCCGAACAGGCTGGGCGCGACCGAGAAATAGAACGCATGGACCATGCCCTCGCGCATCAGGGCGGCCAGTTCTCGCCAGCCGTTTTCGCCGCGCGCATCAATCGGAACATAGTGCAAGCGTTCCAGGAAGGCTGACAACATGCCCTCTTCATGGGTGTGGTCGCCGCCGAATTCCTGGATCGCTTCGCGCACGAAGTCACGGTATTTGTCCGCGCTCATGTCGCTGCGCGCAGCCCCGGTGATGGCGGCATCCGGGGGCATCTGCCCGGCGCAAAAGCGGCGAAACAGGCCCGGCAAGATCTTGCGACGGGCCAGATCGCCCGTGCCTCCAAAGATCACCAGATCAAACGGATCGACCGGAATGACACGTGACACCATGGTTCATGCTCCTAAAAATGTTTGCGCAAACACTATCAGATTCAAAAAGGTACTCAACGGCCAAACGTGAAAGTTCACCGTGATACATCAATGCGTATCACAAAGCCGTCACTCCGTCAGGACCGGCCTTTCCCCGCACGGGTTCAGACCTTAGGACTGTTTTGCAAATGTGGCGGCGACACGAGGGCGCAAAAGATGAAAGACCTCGCCAATCTTGGCAAATTCGAAGACCCGGACCTGACGGCCAAAGGCGAGGCCCGCGCCAGGGTGTCCCTGAGCGCCCCCGAGACGCTGTGGTTCAACACCGGTACCCTGTGCAATATCGCGTGCACCAGTTGCTACATTGAAAGTTCCCCCACCAATGATGCGCTGGTCTATATCAGCGCGGATGAGGTGAGCGATTTTCTGGATCAGCTTGAGCGGCGCCGATGGAATGTGCGCGAGATCGCCTTTACGGGCGGTGAGCCGTTCATGAACCCCGCCTGCGTCGAGATGATGGAGCGCAGCCTTGCGCGCGGCTACGAGGTATTGGTGCTGACCAATGCGATGGCCCCCATGATGCGCCCAGGCGTTCAGGCGGACCTTGCCGATCTGGTGATGCGGTATGGGAACAGACTCACAGTCCGCGTCAGTCTGGATCACCACGCAGCTGCTGCTCATGACGCGGAACGCGGGGTCGGTGCCTATGAGAAAACGATGCGCGGGATGGCCTGGCTGGCCTCGGTCGGGGCGCGCATGGCCGTGGCCGGACGTGTTGAAATGGCCAAAAGCGAGGATGAGGCGCGCGCAGGCTATGCCGCCTTGTTTGCCGCGAAGGGATGGGACATCAATGCGTTTGATCCTGGCGCGACAGTCCTGTTTCCGGAAATGGACGAAACCGTGGAAGTGCCTGAAATCACGACAGATTGCTGGTCGATCCTGAACAAGCGTCCCGAAGCGGTGATGTGTGCGTCATCCCGGATGGTGGTCAAGCGCAAGGGCGCTGACCGCCCGGCGGTTCTGGCCTGTACCTTGCTGCCCTATGATCCTGCGTTCGAACTGGGTGCGACGCTGCAAGAGGCCGAGCGGGATGTCGCGCTGAACCACCCGCATTGTGCCAAGTTCTGTGTGCTGGGCGGGGCCAGTTGTTCGGCCTGATCCCAGGGCCGCTTTCGCGACACCATTGTTAAGGGGGCTCTGCCCCCGTCCCTTGCGGGACTCCCCCGTGGTATTTTTGGTCAAGAGAAGACAGTCGGTTTGACGTCGCGCGCCTTAGTGCAGAGGAAATTCACCGGTTACGTGCCGCCATTCGCCCGATGACAGCATTTTGCGATGGGTGAAGCGCACAGAATGCAGCGGCCCCTCGATCTCGGTCTTCCAGAAATCAATGAAGGACAACAGGCGCGGATGATCCGGCGCGATATCATAGTCCTGCCAGACGAAGGTGTTCAATACATGGGTGTAGTCCGGCATGTGGTAGAAGAATTCCGCGGTGGTGAACCCGTAGCCCTTCAGTAACAGTTCTGTTTCGGTTTGCTCCATTTTTTTGCCTCTTTTGGGTGTGCTCGCCTCATTTGAGCCTGAGAAAGATTAATAATCAACAAAAACAGTTGTCTAGCAGCATGATGCCAAGACTGCTAACAGCACGGGCGCTCAGGCGTTGCACCTTATCTGTGGTTTCTGATAGAGTTTGACGCAAGATATAGAGTGACGCTAGGAACGGGCAGACTTTCGTGAACGATACGCCACAACCCCCTGAAAACGATGATGAAATGATGCCGGAGCGGCCGAGCTTCGAGGGGCCTTCGGTCACCATCGAACATGAAATGCGCACGTCCTATCTGGATTACGCCATGTCGGTCATCGTCAGCCGCGCAATTCCGGATCTGCGCGATGGCCTGAAACCTGTGCACCGGCGCATCCTCTATGGCATGCACGAGGCGGGAAACACGTTCGACAAACCCTATCGCAAGTCGGTCCGCCCTGTGTCGGATGCGATGGGTAAATATCACCCGCACGGCGACAGTGCGATCTATGATGCCCTTGTGCGCATGGCGCAGGATTTTTCGATGTCCGTGCCGCTGCTGGACCCGCAGGGCAACTTTGGCTCGATGGATGGCGATAACCCGGCGGCGATGCGCTATACCGAGGTGCGCATGGCCAAGGTCGCCGGCTATCTGCTGGCCGATATCGACAAGGATACGGTCGACTTTCAGGACAACTATGATGGCAAGGACCGTGAGCCAACCGTCCTGCCTGCCCGTTTTCCGAACATGCTGGTCAATGGTGCCGGCGGCATTGCCGTTGGCATGGCGACCAACATCCCGCCCCACAACCTTGGCGAAGTCGTTGATGCCACCCTGGCATTGATCGAGGACCCGGACCTGACGTCCGAGCAGTTGATCGACTATATTCCGGGGCCGGATTTTCCAACGGGCGGTATCATGCTGGGCCGGTCAGGCGCGCGCAAGGCGTATCTCGAGGGGCGCGGCAGCGTCATTGTCCGTTCCAAGACGCGCGTGGAGGAGTTGAGGAAAGACCGCTATGCCATTGTGATTGATGAGATTCCATATCAGGTGAACAAGGCGACGATGATCGAGCGCATCGCCGAAGCCGCACGCGACAAGAAGATTGAAGGCATCGCGCATGTGCAGGACGAATCCGACCGCAATGGCGTGCGGGTTGTGGTTGAGTTGAAACGCGATGCCACGGCCGAGGTGGTGCTGAACCAGTTGTTCCGGTTCACCCCGATGCAGGTCTATTTCGGCTGCAACATGCTGGCCCTGAACGGCGGGCGCCCCGAGCAACTGACGTTGCGCCGGTTCCTGACCTCTTTCATTGATTTCCGCGAGGAAGTCGTCGCACGCCGCACTGCGTTCGAGTTGCGCAAAGCACGCGAGCGCAGCCATATTCTGTGCGGTCTGGCCGTGGCTGTCACCAATATCGACGAAGTGGTTGCGACGATCCGTGCCTCTGCCGATGCCGCCGAGGCGCGTGCCAAACTGATGGAACGCCGTTGGCCCGCCCGCGACATCCTGCCCTACATCGCGCTAATCGACGACCCGACCCATACGGCCAACGATGACGGCACCTATAACCTGTCCGAAACGCAAGCCCGCGCCATTCTGGAACTGCGCCTGCAACGCCTCACGCAGATCGGGGTCAAGGAAGTCACGGACGAACTCGAAGAGCTGGCGGGCAAGATCAAGGAATACCTCGACATCCTCGGGAGCCGCGAGCGGATCATGGGGATCATCTCCGCCGAACTGGCGGAAACCAAAGAGCTTTTCGCCGTACCGCGCCGCACCGAGATCGTCGACTGGTCTGGCGACATGGAAGACGAAGACCTGATCGAGCGCGAAGATATGGTCGTGACCGTCACTTCCGGCGGCTATATCAAACGCACGCCGCTGGCCGATTTCCGCAGCCAGAAACGCGGCGGCAAGGGTGTGAGCGGCATGGCCACCAAGGAAGAGGATGTGATCACCACCCTCTTTGTCGCCAACACCCACACGCAGTTGCTGTTCTTCACCACTGACGGGATGGTCTACAAGCTGAAAACCTGGCGCCTGCCCCAAGGTGGGCGCACCTCCAAGGGCAAGGCGATCGTCAATATCCTGCCGATTCCGCCCGGTGTGTCGATTGCTGCCATCATGCCGGTAGACCGGGATGAAGAAGACTGGGACGATTTGCAGGTGGTCTTTGCCACCTCGGCGGGCACGGTGCGGCGCAACAAGCTCAGCGATTTCACAAACGTCATGCGCAACGGCAAGATCGCGATGAAATTCGAGGATGAGCACGCGGAAACAACGCTGATCAACGCGCGCATCGCGTCGAACGATGACGATGTGATGCTGGTCACCAATTCGGGCCGCGCCATCCGTTTCCCGGCCACGGACGTGCGTGTGTTCAACTCGCGCAGTTCGGTGGGCGTGCGCGGCATCAGGCTGTCGGGCAAGGACAAGGTGGTGTCGATGTCGATTATCCGCCACTTTGATGCCACCAGCGATGAACGCGCGGCCTATCTGAAAATGCGCAGGGCTGTCGCGGGCTTGGCGGACGAAGTTGATGTATCGGATGAAGAAGAAACAGACGCCAACGCCACGATTGATCAGGCCCGCTATGCGCAGATGTCGGCGGCTGAAAACCTGATTCTGACGATTTCGTCCAAGGGATCGGGCAAACTGTCCTCCAGCCATGACTATCCGGTGCGTGGACGGGGCGGCCTTGGCGTTACGGCCATGGACAAAGCCATGCGCGGCGGCGAAATCGTGGCCTCCTTCCCTGTCGAAATGGACGACCAGATCATGCTGGCCACATCCAAGGGCCAGTCGATTCGGGTGCCTGTCGAGGGCATCAGTTTCCGGTCGCGCAGTGCGGGCGGGGTCAAGGTTTTCGATACCGGCAAGGGTGAGGAAGTTGTCAGCGTGGCCTGGATCGCGGATCAGGGCGACGAAGCGGATGAAGGAGAAGACGAGGCCTGAGTCAGAGCGCAACGGCGCGTGGTATGTGCGCGCGATCGTGAACCGTCAACTGGCAGGGTTCCACCTGCTGTATCCGGTAACGTCATATTATCAATCGGTACGGTAGGAAGGCGGATCACTTCGAAAGCGGTCGCCATGTTGGACATCACCACCCTTGAAAAACCATGGACTCCGGCGTTGCGCGCGGCGGGCGCAAGGGTGTGGGCACTGATCGAACCGGAACTGGATCGAATCATGCGCGACATCTATGTCACGCTGCTCAAGGTGCGCGCCGATCAGGTCACCGAAGACCAGATCCAACGGGGCCGCGTCAAGTTCGAGAACATTCTGCAGGGGCGGTTTTCGGATCACTACATCCAGACACAGCGCAAGACCACGCGACTGTTGATGGAAAGTGGCGTGGCGTTCGACGCATACCTTCTGGTCTATATCATCTATCACCGCGAGGGCGCCATTTGTCTGGCCAGACATGCCGTCGAGCAAGGCAAGGTTGACGAGACGATGTTTGCCGCGCTGCATCTTGGGCTGCAATGCGATGCATCCGTGTCCATGGACAGTTACTTTACCGCGATGGAAGAAAAGAACGCGCAGGAACGTCGCGAACTGACGCTGAAAAACAACAAGAAAATCATGGACATATCCAAGTCTATCGGGGGGTTTTCGACCCAGACCAAAATGCTGGCCATCAATGCCGCAATCGAGGCGGCCCGCGCCGGAGATGTGGGCAAGGGTTTTGCTGTCGTTGCGTCGGAGGTGAAGGCCGTGGCCACCAAGGTTCAGGACGCCACGGATGAAATCGTGCTGCTGGCGCAGTCCGAGTGAATACACGGGGGGCGTTGGGGCGTTCGTCCGCTGGCCACTTTTCCCGCCACGGCAGGCCAAACACCTGTGACAGGCATCGCTAAAGGGATGTCGGGTTCCTGCCTGTCAGCTTACAGCCCATAGAGGGACGAAAACTTTTGTGTCAGGTATTTTAACAACGGGTCCGGTCCGGCCTCCTGCCCGCTCGCCCTGGAAATCACGTCGCGTGGCGTAAACAGGCCGCCATGGCGTTGCAGGTTCTGCTGCAACCAGCCGGTCGCGGCGGACGTGTCGCCAACACTCAACTGCGCATCCAGATCGGGAACGGCCGCGCGCAGTGCCTCGTGCAGGCACCCGGCATACACGTTTCCAAGCGAATAGGTGGGAAAGTACCCGAACAGGCCCACCGACCAATGCACATCCTGCAACACGCCGTTTGACGCGGTGTCGACGGCATAGCCGAAATCGGCCTCGAAACGGTCATTCCATGCCGCTTCCAGATCGCCCACAAGCAAGTCACCCGTCATCAGCGCCTGCTCAAGATCAAACCGCATCAGCACATGCAGGTTATACTGCACTTCGTCCGCTTCGGTGCGGATGTATCCGGTCGAAACCCTGTTCACAGCGGCATAAAACGCGTCTTCATCCGCTATGCCGAAATCGCCGAAGGCATCGCGCATCTGACCAAACAGCCAGCCGGTGAACGCGCGGCTGCGCCCGATCTGGTTTTCATAGATGCGGCTTTGGCTTTCATGCACGCCCATCGACACGCCCTGCCCCAGTGGCGTCAGCAGATAATCCTTGTCGATATTCTGTTCGTAACAGGCGTGCCCCACCTCGTGGATGGTCGAGTAAAAGCAGTTGAACGGGTCATGCGGATCGGTACGCGTGGTGATGCGCACATCAAGGCCCGACCCGGACGAGAACGGGTGCACCGCCTTGTCGATCCGCCCGTGCTGCGTGTCATAGCCATATGTATGCGCCAGCATTTCACTCAGTTTCAGTTGCGCCGCCTCGTCAAAGGGGCCGCTCACACCTTTCGGGACGGGCCGCTCAAGGATCGCGGCGCGCAATGCGCTTAATGCGGGACGCAATGCGCCGAACATCGCCGCAAGGTCAGCCGCCGTTGTACCGGGTTCGTAATCGGCAAGCATCGCGTCATAGACATCGCCACCCGCGGCCAGGGCCGCACCTTCCTCACGCTTGAGGTCGATGACTTCGGACAGGACGGGGGCAAAGGCGGCATAGTCATCCGCCGCCCGGGCGTCCGCCCATTTGCCCAGCGCCGCCGAGGTGATACGGGCCAGTGTCGCGGCCAGTTTTGCGGGCACTTTGCTGGCGCGATCATGGCTGCGGGTGATTTCGCGCAGATTGGCGGCCGCAACCGGGTCAAGGGACGTGCCATTCAGTGCTGCCAGCCAGTCCGCCACGCGCGGGTCCGTGCGGCGCGCATGCAGCACAGTTTCAAGCGCGGCCATCTCTTCGCTGCGTTGCGGCGCCGCACCACGCGGCATCACGGTTTCCTGATCCCAGCCGAGGCGCCCGGCGATCTGACCCAGTGCCTGCGTGTCGCGTTCAAAGGCCATCAGATCATCGTAGGCACTCATGCGGTTTTCCCTTTCAGAGACGTCGCAATCGGATAGGCCGCCAGAAACCGCGCCCGCAGGATCAGCGCCCACAGGATCACCGCCAGCAACTGGTGCAGGATCGCGACCTGCCATGGGGCGCCGTACAGCACGGTCACGACACCGATGACGATTTGCAGCGCCATGGCAGCCATCAACGCGTTAAAGGCAAAGCGCGTGTTGGCATGGGCCGACCTGCGCCCGCGCAGCCAGACCACCACCGCAAAGATCGCCAGCAGATACCCCGATACACGGTGGATGAACTGCACAAGCCCCGGGCTTTCAAACAGGTTGCGCCACCAGGGGTCAAACGTGAAGGCGGACGCCGGAAACACCTGCCCGCCCATCAGCGGCCAGTCGGTATAGCTGCGCCCCGCGTCAATCCCGGCCACAAGCGCCCCCAGGAGGATTTGCAGAAAGGCAAAATGCATGAGACCCGTCGACATGCCGAACAGCTTTGCGTCCTTGTTGCGCCGCGCCTGCATCAGGTCCCGCTCGGGTCGTCCCAGCAGATAGATGTACCACGCGATGAAACCGAGAATGACAAAGGCAAGGCCCAGATGCGTGGCCAGGCGGTAGCTGGCGACATCGACCATGCCTTGCCCGCGTGTCACACCGCTTGCGACCATCCACCAGCCAATGGCGCCCTGCACTCCGCCCAGGGCCCCAAGGCCTAATAGGCGCGGCGTCCAGCCCGTCGGGATCTGCCGGCGCAAAAGAAACCAGAAAAATCCGATGGCCCAGACCATTCCAATCACGCGACCCAGTTGCCGATGGCCCCATTCCCACCAGTAAATCACTTTGAAATCCGACAGTTCCATCCACTGGTTTTGAATGCGGAATTCATCAATGGCCTGATATTTGGCGAATTCAGTGTCCCAGTCCGCGCCATTCATCGGCGGGATTGCCCCGGAAAAGGGGCGCCATTCGGTGATCGACAATCCGCTGTCCGTCAGCCGGGTCAAACCACCCACGGCGATCATCACCACCACAAGCGTGAACAGCAGCATCAACCATATGCGGATCGCGCCGCGCGCGCCGCCGCGTCCCCTGTCGATGATGCCGACCTCGGCAACTTGCTTTTCAGTGGTTTCAACGTCTTCGAAAATACTGCGGTTCTTTGCCATTCAGGCCCTCGTGATCTGTCATCGCTGCGCAACCTAGGCGCGCTTGTGCGGCGCGTCCAGCGTCAGCCGCGTGTTGCCCAGCGGACCATCTGACGCAGCATGCCGTGCAGGGTCTGCACATCCGCGCGCGTCAGCGGCATCCGGCTCCACATATTGCGCAGGTTCACCTTCATGCTGGCCGCCTTGTGGTCGGGAAAGAAAAAGCCCGCATCCTCCAGCCGTTCCTCGAAATGGCGCGAAAGGTGTTCGATCTCATCGCCGGTGGCCCACACCGTACCGGCCATTTCGGTGGTGCGCGGCGTGACCTCGCCTGCGGCGCGCATCCATTCATAGCCCACCAGCAGCACGCATTGAGCAAGGTTGAGAGACGCAAATTCCGGGTTCACAGGCACCGATATCAGCGCCGAGGCCTGCGCGATATCCTCGTTTTCAAGGCCCGCACGTTCGGGGCCGAACAGAACGGCGACATGCTGTCCCTCGTTCAGACGATGGGCGGCGTCGCGCATCGCCTCTTCGGGGCTCAGAACCTCTTTGGTCAGATCGCGCTGACGGGCCGTGGTGGCATAGACATAGGTGCAATCGGCCAGTGCCCCGGCCAGATCGTCGTGCACGGTTGCGGCGTCAAGGACCCGACCCGCGCCACTGGCCAGCGCCACGGCGGCAGGGTTGGGCCATCCATCGCGCGGATCGACGATGCGCATCCGGTCCAAGCCGAAATTCAGCATCGCACGGGCCGCCGCGCCGATATTTTCGCCCATCTGGGGCCGTGTCAGAACAAATGTCGGTGTCATGACAGCCCAGTATCCCAACCGGCCAACCCTCCACAATCCCTTCCTTGTTCCGATAAATATGCCCATCGCGGGCATAAAAGTTTTCTTTCCGGACCACATCCAGTAGAGATCGCGCAAAAGCAAAAGGACGACCCCGATGAGTGAGCCCGAGCAAGGCCCCGAGCAGCCGCAACTTTACCTGCTGACCCCGCCGATGTTCGACCTGTCGACATTTCCCGATCAGTTGGCGGGCGTGCTGGATGCCCATGACATCGCCTGTGTCCGCCTTGCTCTTGCCACTCATGACGAAGAGCGCATCGCGCGGGCGGCCGATGCCTGCCGCGCCGTGGCCCATGCCCGCGATGTGGCCATCGTGGTGGCCGATCACACCGCGCTGGCCGAACGTCTGGGTCTGGATGGCGTACACCTTTCGACCACCAGGGTGTCGGTGCGGGATGCGCGCAAGGCACTGGGTCCGGACGCCATTGTGGGCAGCTTTTGCGGCACCTCGCGCCATGACGGGCTGTCAGCGGGCGAAGCAGGCGCGGATTACATCGCCTTTGGTCCGGTCAGCGTAACTGGCGACGCCGGGGCGACGCTGGACGAATTGTTCCAGTGGTGGTCCGACGTGGTCGAAGTGCCGGTGGTCGCCGAGGGCGGGCTGACGACACAGGCCATCGAACGCCTTGCCCCGTTCACCGACTTTTTCGGGATCGGGGAAGAGATCTGGGACACCGATGATGCGGTGGCGGCCCTCGCGGCCCTCACGGCCCCCCTGACGTAGGCAGGTTACAGAAGCGTCCGTTCGATCACCCAGTAAACCGCGATGACCGCAATGATCAGCGACCCGGTCATGGACCATGCTCGGAACATGACCGGATATTCGGCCACCAGTTCCTCGACCCCGCTCAGACGCGCGGCCATCGCCGCACGGCATCCCAGCCAGAGCGCAAGGGCGGCCATGGCAATCACCGACAGCTGGCCCAGTTCGACCCCAACATTAAAGCCGACCAGCGCTGGTATGAACTGCGCCTCCGGCAGCCCGAATTCGCCCAGCACAGAGGCAAAGCCAAGCCCGTGCAGCAGGCCGAAACAGAACACAATCACCGGCCGCCATGTCGTCAACCCGCGGGCAAAGATGTTTTCGACGGCCACATAAACGATCGAAGCCGCGATCAGGGGCTCCACAATGCTGGCGGACAGATTGACGTATCCCAGGGCCCCCAGCGCCAGTGTCACGGTGTGCGCCAGCGTAAAGGCCGACACCTGCCACAGCAACGGACCGATCTGCGTCGACAGAAAAAACAGCCCCAGGACAAAAAGGATATGATCAAGGCCCTTGGGCAGAATGTGGTCAAAACCCACCGGGACATAGGTGCCAAAGGCCTGCCAGCCCGTTCCGGCATCCCCACCTGTCAGCGAAATCGGTTCTGAAATATCGCCGCCCGCGATCAGCCCGGTAAAGGGGTCCTCGACCCCTTGCTGGCGCAAGACCAGATCACCCGCGCCGTCCGGCCATGCGACGTTGATGCTTGTGGCACCGGCAGGCAGTGTCCCAGTCATCACGATGTCAGAGATGCGCGGCAATTCACCGTCGGACACATCGGGCACCGCGACACTGTCCAGCGTCAGCGGCACGGGCGTGCCGTTTGCGCTGAGGAACAGGGTTGCGTTCCAAGTGGCCAGCAAGGTCGCGGTGCGATCGGCGATCTCGGTATTGGACAGCGCCCGTAACGCATCGTAGCCGCTGGCATTTTCGGCGTCGTTGGTGTCGGACACCACGTCCAGATCAATGCCCGAAAGCTGGGCCTCTATGTTCACACGCATCTCGATCACGATGGCGCCGTCTGTGACCGTCAGGTCCGCAATCGCCGGCACCACTTCGTGCGCGCTGGCCAGACTGGTCCAGGCGAGAACACACAGGCTTGACATTAGCCCGCAAAGGCGCAGCTTTCGTTTGTTAACAGCAGACAAGGCCCACTCCATGATTTTTTCCCGTTTGATCCTGATCTTCTGGTGCGCGATTTATGCGGGCGGCGCAACCGCCCATGAATTCTGGATTGATGCGGACAGCTATCAGGTCGCTCCGGGCGAGCGCATTTTGGGCAATCTCAGGAACGGCCAGTATTTCGAAGGCACGGACCTGGCCTATATGACCAGCAGGTTTTCGCGGTTTGACGTGATCCAGGGGGATACGGTTCAACCCGTGGCGGGGCGCATGGGGGACAGCCCGGCGCTGAACATACCGGCGCCGGCGGATGGTCTTGTCACTCTGGTGCACGAAACGACCCCCTCTTTCGTGACCTACAAGGAGTGGAAAGATTTCAAGACCTTCGCCGATCACAAGGATTTCCCCGAAGTCGCCGCCCGGCATGTGGCCAACGGGTTTCCGAACCCGCCGTTCAAGGAGCGCTATACCCGTCATGTCAAGGCATTGATCGCGGTGGGCAGCGGTGCCGGGATGGACCGGGTTATGGGCCTCAGGACTGAATTCGTGGCTCTCTCCAACCCATACGATCCGGCCTTTGACGGGCAGATGGAGGTGCAGGTTCTGTATCAGGGCGCGCCACGCGCCAACGCCCAGGTCGAAGTGTTCGAGCGCGCGCCCGAAGGCAAGGTGGATATCACGCTGCACCGCACCGACGGTGATGGCATCGCGGTCATCCCCGTGCAGCCCGCCCATACCTATCTGTTTGATGCGGTGACCCTGAAACCCATTCTGAACGACGATAATGCCGTATGGGACACGTTCTGGGCCGCACTGACATTTGCGGTGCCTGCCCGCTAGCTGCCCTTGCCACCCGGGCAGCCGCAGGGCAGACAGGCATCCATGAGCAAACCTGCGGATATCCTGTGTATCGGTTCGGTCCTGTGGGACGTGATCGGGCGTGCACCGCTGGCGATGCAGGCGGGCTCGGACGTGCCGGGGCGCATTACCCGCTTGCCGGGTGGCGTGGCGATGAACATCGCAATGACCTGTGCACGTTTCGGTTTGACGCCGGCCCTGCTGACCGCCATCGGGCGCGATGCCGAGGGCGACGAACTGATCGCAGCCTGCGCCGCGCGTGGCATGATCACCGACACCGTCTACCGCTCAGAGGATTTGCCGACCGACCGCTATATGGCGGTCGAAGGCGCCAACGGCCTCATCGCCGCAATCGCCGATGCCCACTCGCTGGAAAGCGCGGGGGCCAAGATCCTGCACCCGCTCAAGGACGGCACCCTGGCCACGCCAGAGGCCCCCTTTCGCGGTCCGGTCGCGCTGGACGGCAACCTGACAATCGAATTGCTCAGCGAAATGGCAACCAGCCCCCTGCTCGCGCAGGCCGACTTGCGGGTCGCCCCCGCCTCGCCCGGCAAGGCGCGCAGGCTCGCGCCGTTTCTGTCGCATGGGCGCGGCACCCTTTATGTGAACCTCGAAGAGGCGGGGCTGCTGTGTCAGGCGCAGTTCGACAATTCCATGAGCGCAGCACACGAGCTGATCACCCGTGGGGCGGCGCGGGTGCTGGTGACCAACGGTGGTGGCACGGCCAGCGAAGCGACCGCCGACGATGTGATCAGCGCCACCCCCCCGCAAGTGCTGGTCACCCGCGTGACGGGGGCGGGCGACACGTTCATGGCCGCGCACATCGCGGCGGAATTGCGCGGCGCAGGGCGCGACGATGCGCTCAGGGACGCTCTGAATGCCGCCGCCACCTATGTATCAGGACAAGGCCCCGAATGACCCAAGCCTATACCATGTCGCCCGCAGTGGCCGCCGCCCGTGCCAATGGCACGCCCGTCGTCGCGCTGGAAAGCACGATCATCACCCACGGCATGCCCTATCCCCAGAACTTAGAAGTCGCACGCGACGTCGAGGCGGACATACGCGCAGGCGGCGGCGAAGCCGCAACCATGGCCGTGATCGACGGTACCTTGCATGTCGGGCTGACAGACATGGCGCTGGAACAACTGGCGCAAGCCAGACACGTGGCCAAGCTGAGCCGGGCCGACATGGCCGCCTGCATGGCCACGGGCGGCACCGGGGCCACGACCGTCGCGGCCACCATGATCGCAGCGCGCATCGCGGGAATCGAAGTGTTCGCCACGGGGGGCATCGGCGGGGTGCACCAAGGGGCCGAGGGCACCTTCGACATCTCTGCCGACCTGATGGAACTGGCCCAGACCCCCGTCACAGTGGTTGCCGCCGGGGCCAAGGCCATTCTGGACATTCCCAAGACGCTGGAAGTGCTTGAGACCCAAGGCGTGCCGGTGATCGCCTTCGGGCAGGACGACATGCCCGCCTTCTGGTCGCGCAGCGCCGGGATCACGGCCCCGTTGCGCATGGACAGCGCCAGAGAGATTGCACAGGCCCATGCCATGCGCCGGGCCCTTGGCATTCAGGGCGGGCAACTTGTGGCCAACCCCATTCCGCGGGAGGCCGAGATTGACCGTGCCACGCTGGCACCGGTCATCGCGCAGGCCACGCACGACGCCGCAACCCACGGCATCACCGGCAAGGGCGTCACACCCTATCTGTTGCAACGCATCTTTGAACTGACCGAAGGGCGTTCCCTGACCGCAAACATCGCCCTGGTGCGCAACAACGCACGGCTGGCTGTGGAAATCGCCACCCATTTGGGCGATCAGCGGCCCAATGGCTGACTTTGGGGCACAAAGCGACAGCGCGGCCATTGTAGTGGACAGCGCGTTCCCCTACCAATCGCTCGACCAAGTTGCGGGATGCAGATGAATACCCCCTTCGATCCAGAACGACCCCGGCGCCCCGGATTGTTTGCCCGTTTGCGGGCATCGTTCCTGACCGGGCTTGTGGTCATCGCGCCCGTCGGGCTGACCATCTGGCTGATCTGGACGGTCATCGGCTGGATCGACGGGTTCGTGTGGCCGCTGGTGCCGGGTGTGTGGCAACCCGATTCAATCGTGAACTACTGGCTGGGAATCCCGCGTTTCGTCGTCGAAGACGGACTGCGCGTTCCCAACCCGGACTGGATAAACGTGAACGTGCGCGGCGTCGGCGTCATCGTATTCCTGCTGTTCACGATTGCAATCGGGTGGATCGCGAAAGGCTATATCGGACGCTCCCTGATCCGCTGGGCCGAAAGCCTGGTAGAGCGTACACCCGTCGTGCGCTCGATCTATTCGGGGATCAAGCAGATCTCGGAAACCGTGTTTGCACAATCCGAACGGTCCTTCGAAAAGGCGTGCCTGATCGAATATCCGCGCAAAGGCATCTGGGCCATTGGCTTTGTCTCGACCACGACCAAGGGCGAGGTCTCGGAACGGGGCAATTCGGGCAACCCCATGCTCAGCGTTTTTGTGCCGACGACGCCCAACCCGACATCCGGCTTTTTGCTGTTCTTTCCGGCCACGGACGTGATCGAACTCGACATGAGCGTCGAGGACGCGGCCAAGCTGGTGATCTCGGCGGGGCTGGTCTATCCCAACGGCAAGGACCCGACCCAGCCGCCGAAAAAGTGACCGGGCCGCGCAGGTGCGGCAGGCCACCTGTTTCACCACAAATGTCCAATTTCCCGGGCGCGCGACACGAGACGCCATCCCGCGACGCATTGTCGATCTGCTGCCGTCCGACCGCATCGAACCCGGTCACTTGGCCAAAAAAAACGCCAGCACGAAGCTGGCGTTAAGTTATTGAGGCAGGTTTCATACAGGCAAGAAACCTATCGAGCAGTGCCCTTGTTATAAGCAATTGCGCGCAAAGAGTCCAAGCTAAAAGTTTGATAATGCGTAAAGGTCTGCCGCCCGCTATTGTTAACAAAACAAGGGCGATTGAGGATTGTTGACGAAATGGCGAGGCATTATTTCCAAATTTGCGGGGTCGGATTGTTCGCCTTCGGCGCGATTCTGTTAACCTTTGTACCGGGACCGGTTCATGCACAAGCAGAGCCAAGTCATGGCATAGCTATGTATGGGGCGCCTGCCCTCCCACCGGATTTTGTGTCTTTGCCGCACGCGAATCCCGATGCCCCCAAGGGCGGGTCCATCACTCTGGCCAACACCGGCAGTTTTGATTCGCTTAACCCCTACATTCAAAAGGGCAACGTGCCCTGGCAGCTGCGCTTTCTGACCCACGAAAGCCTGATGGGGCGCAACCGCAGCGAACCTTTTGCGCTCTATGGTCTGCTTGCCGAATCAATCAAGGTGCCCGACGACCGGTCCTGGGTCGAATTCACCCTGCGTCCCGAAGCCCGATTCTCTAACGGCAGCCCGGTGACGGTCGCGGATGTGATTTGGTCCTATGAAACCCTTGGGACCGAAGGGCACGGGCGCTACCGGTCGCTCTGGACCCAGATCGAAAGCCTTGAACAGGTCGGTCCCGCCACTGTCCGCTTTACCTTCAACACCGATAACCGCGAACTGGCCCTGTTGGCGGGCATGCGACCGATCCTGCAAAAGGCGCAATGGGAGGGCAAATCCCTTGCCGACGCCACGCTCGGGGACATTCCGGTCGGTAGCGGGCCTTATGTGATCAGCGACTTTGAGGCGGCGCGCAATGTCGTGTTGACCCGCAACGAGGACTATTGGGGCAAGAACCTCAACTTCATGCGCGGTACGTTCAATTTCGACGAGATCACCATCGACTTCTACGGCGATGGCGACGTGGTTTTTGAAGCGTTCAAGGCCGGCGACGTGTCGGCCATGCGTGAATTCAACGCCGAGACGTGGACCAGCCAATACGACTTTCCCCGGGCGCAGTCGGGCGATGTGGTCAAGTCCGAGATCAGGCATCAGAAACCGTCCGGCATCACCGGCTTTGTCATGAACACGCGCCGCGCGCCCTTTGATGACTGGCGCGTGCGCGAGGCGATGATCACTGCGTTCAACTTTGAATACATCAACGACACGTTGACGGGCGGCGCCCAGCCACGCATCACGTCGTATTTTTCGAATTCTCCGCTGTCGATGCAACCCGGCGCCGCCAAGGGCGAGGTCGCCGCCCTGCTCGCACCGTTCAACGGACGCCTGTTGCCCGGTGTGATGGAAGGGTACGAACTGCCCCAGACCAGTGGATCAGCGCGCGACCGCAAAGGGTTGCGCCGCGCCCTTGGACTGATGGAGGAGGCCGGATGGACCACCCAAGGTGGCAAGTTGCGCAACGCGGACGGACGGGCGATGGCCTTTACCATCCTGCTGGACCAGCAGCGCACCGAGGATCGCGCCATTGCGGACCTGTATACGCAGGCACTGACCCAGATGGGCATCGACGTCAAAACAGAGCTGGTCGATGGCGCGCAATTTACGGCCCGCACCACCACATTCGATTTCGACATGACCTATCATCGTCGCGCCATGTCGCTGAGCCCCGGAAACGAACAGTATTTCTATTGGGGGTCCGACGCCGCGGATCAGGACGGCACGCCCAACCTGATGGGGGCCAAGGACCCGGCGATTGATGCGATGATCGGCGCCATGCTGACCGCCCGCACCGCCGCGGAAAGCCTGTCGGCCACACGGGCGCTGGACCGGTTGCTGACCGCGGGGCGCTATGTCGTCCCGTTCTGGCAGTTCACGACAGGCCGCATCGCGCATGTGAAAGAGATGAAATACCCCGAGGTCATCCCGATCTATGGCGACGGACCGGACTGGATGCCGCAATTCTGGTGGTACGAAGAGTAGACCGCCCCGCCAGCGCGTTCAGGCAAGCGACGTGATCCACAGGATCAGGGCATCTTCGTCACTGACGGAGACCACATTGTGGCCCATGGTCGCATCGTAATACGCACTGTCTCCGCGTCGCATTTCGACGGGTTCGTAAAACTCGGTGAACAGGCGGATCACCCCGGTCAGCACATACAGGAATTCTTCGCCGTCATGACGGACCCAGCCATCAAACTCGTCCATGGAGCGGGCGCGCACGCGGGCGCGATAGGGCAGCATCTGCTTTTTTGTCAGCGTTTCGGCCAGCAATTCATGCTCGTAGGTGACCGTGGCCTGCGCATTGCCTTCGCCGGACCGGGTCAGCACCATGCGCCCGTTGATCTGCCCCTTTTCGGGTGGCGTGAACAGTTGCGGCACCGAGATTTCCAGGCCCACGGCCAGCTTTTTCAGCGCTTCATAGGTGGGCGACATCTGCCCGTTCTCGATCTTGGACAGCGTCGAGCGGGCCAGACCCGCCTGCCCCGCCGCCTGTTCCAGCGTCCAGTCGCGGGCCTTGCGCAGTTGCCGCACGCGCGCGCCCAGATCAAGCGGTTCGGGCATCTCGTCACCGCCCGTGGCGCGGGCGATCTCGATCAGGGATTTGGGGTCTTTTCCGGTCATGTCGCTGTCTATATGTCGCCACCGTCACGCTTGCAACGCCAGCCCGCACGCCGTAGCGCTTGGATATGCTGAGCATTGACACCACCGAACCGTTTCCGCCCTGCCCGCGCCCGTTCAACATGGCCGCGCATGTCCTTGCGCGCGCGTCCGCTCTGGCGGACAAGGTGGCCGTTTCGGTGGTGTCCGGGAGCGCGGCAGACCGGCTGAGCTATGGTGCACTTCTGGCGGCGGTCCTGGGCACTGGTGCCGGATTGTTGCAGGCGGGTTGCGTACCGGAAGACAAGATTTTGCTGCGCCTTGGCAATTCGATCGACTTTCCCATTGCCTATCTGGGCGCGTTGGCGGTCGGGCTGGTGCCGGTGCCAACATCGGCCGCGCTGACCACGCATGAGGTGGCGCGTATCGTCGCCGAAATGCAGCCCCGGCTGATCCTGCGCGATCCTGCCGTCGCATCGGCCCCCGGCGCGCCCGAAATCGGGCTGGCCACCTTGCGGAGCATGCGTGCCCTGCCCGCCGCCGACTGGCACCTGGGTGACCCGGACCGCCTTGGCTATGTGATCTATACATCCGGCACGTCCGGCACGCCGCGTGCGGTCGGCCATGCGCATCGTGCCATCTGGGCGCGCGGGATGATGCATCAGGGCTGGTACGGTCTGGGCGAAAACGACGTTTTGATGCATGCCGGGGCCTTCAACTGGACCTATACGCTGGGCACCGGCCTGATGGATCCGTGGACTGTGGGGGCAACGGCCCTGATCCCGGCTGCGGGTACGCGATCCGATGACCTTGGTGCGCTGATGGCGCGGCACAGGGCAACGATCTTTGCCGCAGCACCCGGCGTTTACCGCCAGATGCTCGACCGCTCCACGCTGCCGTCTCTGGATCACCTGCGCCACGGGCTCAGCGCGGGGGAAAAGCTCCCCCCCGCGACGCGGGCGGCATGGCAGGCGGCCACCGGCACACTGATCTTCGAAGCCTACGGGATGTCGGAATGCTCGACCTTTATTTCATCGAGCCCCGCCAACCCGTGCGGGGCGGATGCACTTGGCCGTGCGCAACCCGGCCGGACCATTGCCATCCTTGGGGACGATGGCCCGGTTGCGCGCGCAGACGCAGGCGTGATCGCGGTACATCGCAGCGACCCGGGCCTGATGCTGGGCTATCTCGGTCACCCCGAGGAAACCCTGTCGAAGTTTCGGGGCGACTGGTTTCTGACGGGTGATATGGGGCAGATGGACCCGGATGGGCAGGTGCGCTATCTCGGGCGCAATGACGACATGATGAATGCGGGCGGCTATCGCGTCTCGCCCATAGAGGTGGAAACCGTACTGATCGCCGCGCCCGGCGTCACCGCCGCCGGAGCCGCCGAAGTCGAGGTCAAACCCGGTGTGCGCATCATCGTTGCATTTTACACAAGCGTTGCCGCACTGGACGAAACCGACCTGCGCGCATATGTGCAGGCCAACCTCGCGGATTACAAACAACCGCGCGCCTATGTGCGCCTCGCACAGCTGCCCACCGGTGCCAACGGCAAGATCCTGCGCCGCCGTTTGCACCTGTTCTGGCCCAAACCGACGAAAGCCGACTGAAATGACCGACCCCATCAAACTCGACATCATGTCCGATCCGATCTGTCCGTGGTGCTATATCGGCAAGGCGCATCTGGACCGCGCATTGGCCGCCCATCCCGACCACCCATTCGTGATCGAATGGCACCCTTTCCAACTCAACCCCGACATGCCAGCCGAAGGCATGGACCGCCGCGCCTATCTTGAAGGCAAGTTCGGCGGCAAGGAAGGTGCCGTGCGCGCCTATGCGCCGGTCGTCGAAAATGCCTCCAGGGCCGGGCTGGACATCGACTTTGAAGGGATGAAACGCACTCCCAACACGCTGGATGCCCACCGTCTGATCCACTGGGCCGGGATCGAGGGCAAGCAGACGGCCGCGGTGTCCACCCTGTTCAAGGCGTATTTCGTCGAGGCCCGCGACATCGGCAATCACGAAGTGTTGGCCGATATTGCCGACAGTATCGACATGGATGCGTCCGTGGTCTCGCGGTTGCTGTCCTCGGATGCAGACCGTGATGACATCGCGGCGCGCGACGCCCACAGCCGAGGCATGGGAATCAGTTCGGTGCCGACATTCATCGTCGCCGGCAAGCACGCCGTGCCCGGTGCCCAGCCGCCCGAACTTTGGGCAAAGGTCATTGACGAGTTGCGCGCCGAAGCAAGTTGACCCTACGTCAACAACCTTAAATTGCTCAGATGGTAAAAAATGCAACCAAAGGTCGTTGCGCATCGGCTATATTCTCCGCAATGTGACGCACATTAGCGTCGAAACGATTCCGGAGCGGATGGGTCTTGACCACTCCACAAGGGCAGAAACTGGGTAAAGTGGAATTCATCGCATTGATGGCGATGATGTTCGCCACGATTTCGTTTTCCATCGACGCGATGATGCCCGCGCTCCCCGACATTTCCGCTGAGATTGCCCCGGTGGGTGTGGCGCAGGCTGCACTGGTCATGACCTTCTTTGTCATCGGTATGGGGGCGGGTACGTTTTTTACGGGGCCTCTGTCGGATGCCTACGGGCGCAAACCTGTGGTTTATGCCGGGCTCGCCATCTATGCGCTTGGTGCCATCCTCAGCTGGATCGCGCCCACGATCGAGACGATGCTGGCCGCACGCGTGCTGCAGGGCCTTGGCGCGGCGGGGCCGCGGGTGGTGTCGGCGGCCATCATCCGGGATCTTTACAAAGGGCGCGCGATGGCGAGCATCATGTCGCTGACCATGGTGGTGTTCCTTCTGGTGCCGGGCATCGCACCGCTTCTCGGAGCGGTGATTGCAGATGCGTTTGGCTGGCGCACCATATTCGGGGCGTTTCTGGTCTTTGGCCTGGTCTTGCTTGTGTGGTTCTCCCAGCGCATCTCGGAAACGCTGCCGCTTGAGGCGCGTCGCCCCTTGCGTGTGCCCCTGATGCTTGATGCGGTGCGCCAGATGTTTGCAAACAGAACCGTGCTGCTGTCGATCCTCGTCCAGACCCTGATGCTGATGATCCTGTTTTCCGTCCTGACCATGGTTCAGCCGATATTCGACGTCACCTTCGGGCGCGAAGACAGCTTTCCTTTGTGGTTCGGTGCCGTCGCGGTGTCATCCGGGGTATCCAGCCTGCTGAATGCCGCCATCGTCGGACATTTCGGGATGCGGCGGCTGGTCACCTGGGCGCTTGCGGCGCAGGTCATTGTGTCACTGACGTTTGTGGCGTGGATTGCGTCCGATCTGCCGTATCAGTTCCCGTTCTTCCTGTTCTGGCTGTGGGGTGTCATGTTCCAGGGCGGGCTGACGGTTGCCAATCTGAACGCCATCGCGATGGAACCCATGGGCCATATCGCGGGCATGGCCGCATCGGTGATCGGGGCGGTGTCAACGGTGATCGGGGCCGCGATGGCGTCACCGATCGGATTGATGTTCGACGGCACGCCCATGGCTCTCATCGTCACGGTCCTTGTGGCCAGCAGCGTGGCCTCCGTGCTGATGCAGTACATGCGCCGCGCCGAGGCGGCAGAGGCCGATTAGACGCGCGCTTTCTTCTTCTTTTTCACCTCGATCACCTTTTCCGCCAGATCGCGCGCGATGGCGAATGCCCCCTTGATCTTGTCGCTGTCCTTTTTCCAGTCGCGACGCACGACGATCCTGTTGTCCTTGACGCGTGCCAGCCCGCGCTGGTCGTGGATGAACTGCACCAGCCCCTCGGGCGAGGCGAACTTGTCGTTGTGAAACTGGATCGTGGCGCCCTTGGGGCCGCCATCGAGCTTGGCGATGCCTGCGCGTTTGCACATCGCCTTGATGCGCACGACCAGCATCAGCGTGTTCACCTCGCGCGGCAGCGGACCAAAGCGGTCAATCAGCTCGGCAGCGAACCCTTCCAGTTCAACCTTGGTGCTCAACCCGCTGAGACGGCGATACAATCCCAGCCGCACATCCAGATCGGGCACATAAGGTTCGGGGATCAGAACGGCCACGCCCAGGTTGATCTGCGGCGCCCATTGCGCGTCCGCTTCGGACAGGCCTTCCATCTCGCCCGCCTTGATCTTTGCAATCGCCTCTTCCAGCATCGACTGGTACAACTCGAACCCCACATCGCGCATCTGGCCCGACTGTTCCTCGCCCAGCAGGTTCCCGGCCCCGCGAATGTCGAGGTCCTGGCTCGCCAGGGTGAACCCGGCCCCCAGCGTGTCGAGACTGCCCAGCACGCGCAGCCGCTTTTCCGCGGTGGCCGTCAATTTGGCGCGCGGTTTGGTGGTCAGATAGGCGTAGGCGCGGGTTTTGGAGCGCCCGACCCGCCCCCGGATCTGGTAAAGCTGCGCAAGGCCGAACATGTCGGCGCGGTGAATGACCATCGTGTTGGCCGTGGGGATATCAAGGCCGCTTTCCACGATCGTGGTCGCCAGCAGCACGTCGTATTTGCCGTCATAAAACGCGTTCATGCGGTCATCGAGTTCGCCGGCGGCCATCTGCCCATGGGCGATCACATAGGTCAGTTCCGGCAGCTGGTCCTTCAGAAAGGCTTCGATTTCGGGCAGGTCGGCGATGCGCGGCACCACATAGAACGACTGCCCGCCGCGATAGTGTTCGCGCAGCAGCGCCTCGCGGATGGTGACACTGTCAAACTCGGACACATAGGTGCGGATGGCCAGACGGTCGACAGGCGGCGTGCCGATGATCGACAGATCGCGCACGCCGGTGAGCGAGAGTTGCAGCGTGCGTGGAATCGGGGTCGCCGTCAGGGTCAGCACATGCACGTCGCTGCGCATCTGTTTCAGCCGTTCCTTGTGGGTGACGCCGAATTTCTGTTCCTCATCAATGACAAGCAGGCCGAGGTTCATGAACTTCACTCCCTTGGCCAGCAGCGCATGGGTGCCCACAACGATGTCGGCCGTGCCTTTGGCCATGGCGTCGCGCGCATCCGCTGCGTCCTTGGCACTGACAAAACGGCTGAGCTGGCGCACATTGATCGGAAAGCCCCGGAACCGCTCGGCAAAGCTTTTGTAGTGTTGCCGCGCCAGCAGGGTCGTGGGTGCAATCACCGCCACCTGCACGCCCGACATGGCGGCGACAAAGGCCGCGCGCATCGCCACCTCGGTCTTGCCAAAACCGACATCGCCACAGATCAGCCGGTCCATCGGCGACCCGCTTGTCAAATCGTCAATCACGGAGTCGATGGCCGTCAACTGGTCATCCGTCTCGTCATAGGGAAAACGCGCGCTGAACGCGTCCCACATGCCCGGCGGCGGCTCCAGCACGGGCGCGCGGCGCAAGGCGCGTTCGGCGGCGATGCGGATCAGCTTGTCGGCGATCTCGCGGATGCGTTCCTTGAGCCGCGCCTTTTTCGACTGCCAGGCCCCGCCGCCAAGACGGTCCAGCAAGCCTTCCTCGTGCCCGTAACGCGACAGCAATTCGATGTTCTCGACCGGCAGGTACAGCTTTGAATTTTCGGCATATTCCAGCAACAGGCATTCATGCGCGGCCCCCGCTGCCGTCACCACCTCCATGCCCTGATAGCGCCCGATCCCGTGATCGACGTGCACCACCAGATCGCCCGGTGTCAGCGACTGCGTTTCAGTCAGGAAATTCTCGGCCCGCCGCGTGCGTCTGGGCGCGCGGATCAGCCGGTCGCCCAGCACGTCCTGTTCCGAGATGACGGTCAGGGTTCTTTTGTCGCCTGCCGCTGCGCCACTTGATCCGAGCGGCCCCTCGAACCCATGTTCCAGCGCCCAGACCACCAAATGCAGGCCGCGTTTGCCGATGCGCGTGGCGTCGGTGATGGGGATGACTTCGGCCAGCCCTTCGTCTTCGATCAGCCCGGTCAGACGTTCGCGCGCGCCGTCCGAATAGCTGGCAACAACCACCGGGCCACTGTCCAGTTTCGCTTTAATATGTGTCGCCAAAGCACCGAATAGGCTAAGGGATTCTTGCTGCCGCTCGGGCGAGAAATTGCGCTCGATACGCCCACCCGCATCCGTGACCCCCAAACCGACCGCCTGCGGCAATGCACTGAATTGCACCATGCGGGCGGATGCCACGACCGCCTCCCATGCCGCGTCATCCAGATAGAGACCCGCAGGTGGCGCGGGTTTATAGACCGAATCCATCCTGGAGCGGTTGGCCATCGCCAGTTTTCGCGTCTCGTACTGGTCCGCGATGCTGTCCCAGCGCGCCAGACGGGTCGGTGTCACCTGATCGTCCAGCGACACGGTCGCCCCCGGCACAAAGTCAAACAGCGTCTCAAGCCGGTCATGGAAAAAGGCCAGCCAGTGTTCCGCCCCCTGATGCTTGCGCCCGGCACTGATCGCTTCATAAAGCGGATCGTCGGTGCCCGCGGCCCCGAATTCGAGGCGGTAGTTCTGGCGAAACCGGGTCACCGCGGCCTCGTCCAGGATCACCTCGGACACCGGGGCCAGTTCGATCACATCCAGCTTTTCGGTGGTGCGCTGCGTTGCAGGATCAAAGCGGCGCGCACCATCCAGCACATCACCGAACAGGTCCAGACGCACCGGCCCCAGATCGCCGGGCGGATAGATGTCGATGATGCCACCGCGCACCGCATAATCCCCCGGCTCCATCACCGTGGGGCTTTGCACGAACCCCATGCGCACAAGGAAGGTGCGCAGGGCCGCTTCGTCCACCCGTTCGCCCACCCGCGCCGAAAACGCCGCCTTGCGCAGCAGATCGCGCGCGGGCAAGCGCTGGGTTGCCGCGTTGATGGTGGTCAGCAGCACGAAACGTTCGGGCATCCCGTGGACCAGCGCAGCAAGTGTCGACATACGCTGCGCGCTGATGTCGGCATTGGGTGATACGCGGTCATAAGGCAGGCAATCCCAGCCCGGAAAGACCAGCACCGGCATGTCGGGCGCAAAGAACCGCAGCGCGCTTTGCATCGCCGCCAGCCGTTTGTCATCGCGCGCAATATGCAGCACAGGCCCGCGTGCCGCCACCTCGTCAAGGATCAGCTTGGCGTCAAAGCCCTCGGGGGCGCCCGAAACGGTGATGTGATCTGGCTGGCTCATGCGCTCTCTGGGCTGATGGGACATGGGGTGCCTTCAATTGGGGCAACGCCCCGATCTGTCAACTGCCGAACGGGCCGACGGACATATTTTGATACATCCCCCACAGGGCGGTGACAAAAATCGCCACCATCCCGATGGCCTGCACATAGGTGCGGTGGCGGCTGAGACGCTTCCACAGCAACTCTCCCTGCGCCTCTTCGGACTGGATCAGGCGCGCGGTGGACAGGTTCAGCGCGCCAACCATCGACATCGGAAAGCCGAGCAGAAAGACAGCCTGCGCAAATTCCACCCGATAGACAAAGCCCAGCAGGGCAAGCCCGGTCAGGATGAAACAGGTAAAGCCCAGCAACCAAAGGCCCGACACGCGCCCGATAAACAACAAGCGGTTCGTGTTGATGCGCACAATGTCGTCAAGGTCGTCAGAGGCCTGCCCGCCATAGCGTCGTGCCCGCGCCACCATGTCATAAGGCACCCCCAGCACCCAATGACTGGCGGTCGACCAAACGACAGCCAGCGCGATCCAGAACCAGAGGTTCGAGAACGAGCGCATGTCGATCAGTTCAAAGATGGTTTCGTACCAGTCCACACGTCGCCTTGCTTGCCGCTCACGGGGTGTGCCCGCTTGTGATTGGCGACCCTCTTAACGCGCACCGGGGCAGATGCCTAGACTTGGCAAGCGTTAAAATCCATGCCACCCATGCGCTGTCAATCAGACTGGACAACCCCATGCGCCCGACACAGGCCCCGTTTCCCGCCACACGACTGCGCCGCACCCGTGCAACACCGGGCATCCGCGGCCTTGTGCGACAAAATAGCCTGAGCGTGCATGATTTCATCTGGCCCGTGTTCGTGCGCAGCGGTGAGGGCATCGAAGAACCGGTGCCGTCAATGCCCGGTGTGTTCCGCCGCTCCGTCGACAAGGTGGTCGAAGCCGCGCGCGAGGCGGCTGATCTGGGAATACCGGCGATCTGCCTCTTTCCCTATACCGGGCTTGCGGAGCGCACCGAAGATTGCGCAGGCGCGTGGGACCCCGACAATCACGCCAACCGCGCCATTCGCGCGATCAAGGCGGCGGTGCCCGAGATCGCCGTGATGACGGATGTTGCGCTTGATACCTACAACATCAACGGCCATGACGGCTTTGTCGAAGACGGCGAAATCGTGAATGACCGCACGCTTGAGGCATTGGTGAAAATGACCCTCGCGCAGGCCGAGGCAGGCGCGGACATCATCGGCCCCTCGGACATGATGGATGGCCGGATCGGCGCGATGCGCACCGCCCTCGAGGCCGCAGGGCATCAAAAGGTGATGATCCTCAGCTATGCGGCCAAGTATGCCAGCGCCTTCTATGGCCCTTTTCGCGATGCGGTCGGCGCATCCGGCGCGCTGACGGGCGACAAGAAGACCTATCAGATGGACCCCGCCAATGCGGACGAAGCGATGCGGTGCATCGAACGCGACCTGGCCGAAGGCGCGGACATGATCATGGTCAAACCCGGCCTGCCTTACCTCGACATCTGCCGCCGCGCGCGCGACACGTTCGGGGCGCCGACATTCGCCTATCAGGTGTCGGGCGAGTACGCGATGATCAAGGCCGCCGCGCAGAATGGCTGGATCGACGAAGACCGGGTGATGATGGAAAGCCTGATGGCATTCAAGCGCGCCGGGTGCGACGGCATCCTCACCTATTTCGCCCCTGCGGCGGCCAGGCTGCTCAACAGCGCATGACACGCAGCCGGGGCAACAGCCGCCTCTCTCAACTCAAGCCGGCTCTTACCTCGCCAACGGCGACTCTGGCCCTGCCCATGCGTCGTCCCGGCGCGCACCCTCCCGAACACCCGACGCCTTTGCCTTCTCTGATTTGAAAAATCCCGGGGAGTCGCGCAAGCGACGGGGCAGAGCCCCTCTTGATGATCACCCGTCAGAAAGGGCGAAAACCTGCCAAACAGTCGCAAACGCGTGACAGCCCCCGTCAATCGGCGTATGGTTGTGCCAAGCGTGGGCAAATCACGCAATATCTTGAGCAATACAGGCGGTTCAAACATGACACATTCAGGTATGTCGCGGCGTGTCTTCACGTTCGCCACATTGGCATCCACTGCGGCCCTTGCGGCTTGCGGCAACGGAATCGGCGGTCGCGGCAGCGTCACAATTGATGCGCGTGTCAGCGCCACGCTGGACGAGATGTATCGCAGCTATCCCAACACCCGGTCGCTGGCCCAAAAGGCAAACGGTATGCTGGTCATGCCATTGGTGACCGAGGCCGGGCTCGGTTTTGGCGGGGCCTACGGACGCGGTGCGCTGCTGGTGAATGACGCAACGGTCGATTACTACTCGGTGGTCAAAGGGTCGGGCGGTTTGCAGATCGGCGCACAGCAATTCGCGCATGTGTTGTTCTTTATGACCGAAGACGCCCTGATGGATTTCCGCCGCTCGCCCGGCTGGGCCGCAGGGGCGGATCTGGAATATGTGATCTCGGACAAGGGCGACAGCGTGGCGGCCGACACCACCACAACCCTGTCCCCGGTGCTTGCCGCCGTGTTCGCGCGCGCGGGTCTGCGGATCGGCGCGACGCTGGAAGGCACGAAATACACGCGCATCATTCCCTGATCTCGACCGCGCAGGCCGGTGACAGGCACCGCCAGCTTTCGATCAGCTGGCGGTAGAGTTCCGCGTCTCGAATCCACTGTCGTGGATCACGCACGCCCCCGCGCGAGGGAAAGCGCAGCGTGCCCTCCGGCACTGCCATATGCACGGTGCAATACTGGTCGCCCGCGCAATAGGCCGCCAGCAAAAGGCGGCGTTCATCGTCCATCAGGTAGTGCGTGTTGCGGGCCGAAAATCCGTCAAGGCCGTCATATGACCAAAACGCGATACGATCGCGCGCCGCAAACCCGGTGATCTGATCGCCATCAAATCGAATGCCACTGTCGCTCAGCGCGAAAGACACCCGAAACGCATCGGTCAACGCCTTTGGCGTGAGCTGCACGTTTTCCACACGTGGAAACCCCATTTCGTGCCGACAGGTGTCAGCATAAACTGGCTGACCTGACGTGGTGCAGAATTCGGCCCACAAACCGGACTCCGGACCCGGTTGGGATTGCCCGCCCGGACTATAGTGGCGCGGCACGAGATAGGGTTGATCCACTACATAGCGCACATAGCTGTCAGGCGGAACCGACAGCGCGGACCCGATTAGCATCGCAGCAGAATAAAGTGCACCATACCCAAGTACAAACGCCGCAGACACACGCCGCGTCATCCGCGACAGCACCACCGCCTGGCCAAGCAGAACGAGCACAGCAATCACCACAAACGCCGATGCAATCCAGAAGCGCAAAGGCGCAAAGGCGGACCCATCGGCATATGGATTGTAGAATGCCCCGATCCCCAGCATGACGCTCAGCAGCAAACCGCAAATGGCGGCCAGCACAACCAACGCCATGGGAACCAGCAACCAGCGGTTTCGCCTTATACGTGTCATCAGATGTCCCGACTGCGCCCCGCATTGCATATGGGGCGACACAGGGAAACATCAAAGGTACGGAAATCCGTACCTTTTCAAAGGCCTGGAGTACACACCTCACTCAAAACCAACGGGTCGGCGGGCGGGCGCATTTCGCACATATGTGCGAAACAGTCCTGCCCCTGATCAGCCGATGTTCTGCAAGCGCTTGAACAGGCTTGATGTATCCCAGCGTCCGCCGCCCAGTTTCTGCACGTCCTTGTAGAACTGGTCGACCAGCGCCGTCACCGGCAGGCTGGCACCGTTCTCATCCGCCGTTTCAAGGCAAATGCCCAGATCCTTGCGCATCCAGTCCACCGCAAACCCGTGGTCGAAGTGATCATCCAGCATCGTCTCGTAGCGGTTCGCCATCTGCCATGACCCGGCGGCACCCTGCGAAATCACCTCGACCACCGCGCGGCCATCAAGGCCGGCTTTCTCGGCAAAGTGCAGCGCCTCGGACAGGCCCTGAACAAGGCCCGCAATGGCGATCTGATTGCACATCTTGGTCATCTGGCCGCTGCCGCTGGCCCCGATGCGGCGGCACAGCTTGGCATAGACGTTCATGATCGGCTCGGCGCGGGTATAGGCGCCCTCGTCCGCGCCACACATGATCGACAAGGCGCCATTCTCGGCCCCCGCCTGCCCGCCAGAAATCGGAGCGTCGACAAAACTGATCTGTTTGGCATCCGCCGCTGCATACAGTTCCGACGTCACCTTTGCAGAGACCGTGGTGTGATCGACAAAAACCGCCCCTGAGTCCATGCCGCCAAAGGCGCCCGCATCCCCCAGACAGACAGAACGCAGATCGTCGTCATTGCCCACGCAGGACATCACGAATTCCGCCCCCGCAACCGCATCGCGCGGCGTCTTCGCCATCGCGCCGCCATGGGCCTTGACCCAATCCTCGGCCCTGGTCGCTGTGCGGTTATAGACCGTCACATCGTGACCGGCCTTTTGCAGATGCGCCGCCATCGGCGCGCCCATCACACCCAGACCCAGAAATGCCAGCTTTGCCATGTTTTTCCCCTGCGATTTGCCCAAGCCCCGGCTTGCGCTTTTTCATGTGTCTACCTAACAGTCGTGGCCAAGGCGTCAACGTCAGAGCATGGGGAACGGGTATGGCAGTTGTATTCAAATGGCTCGTACGCCTCACAGCCGTATTGATCGCACTGGCGGTGCTGGGTATCGGCCTTGTCTACTACCTCGCCTCGCGGTCCCTGCCCAACTATAACGCGGTGGTGCAGGTGCCCGGCATCAGCGACACGATCGAGATCGTGCGCGACAATGCCAACGTACCCCACATTTTTGGCAAAACGGACCCGGACGTGTTTTACGGCCTCGGCTTTGCCCACGCACAGGACCGCCTCTGGCAGATGATGATGATGCGCCGCACCGCGCAGGGCCGCCTCAGCGAACTGTTCGGCGCATCAACCCTCGAAGTGGACAGGTTCATCCGCAGGCTCGACATCTACCGTCTGGCGGTGCAGTCGGTCGAAGCACAGGACCCTGCAACAATGGACGCGCTGCAAGCTTACGCCGCGGGTGTCAATGCGCGTCTTGACCAGATCAACGCCGAGGCGCTGGGGCGCGGCGCGCCCGAAATGTTCCTGTTCAACACCGCCCTCGCCCCGTGGCGCCCCGCTGACAGCCTTGCCATCACCAAGCTGATGGGGCTGCAATTGTCCGGCCAGTTGAGCGAGGAGGTGTTGCGCGCACGCATGTCACTGACACTGGATGACCCCGCCAGACTGGCTGATATCCTGCCGGATGTGCCGGGTCCGGGCGTGGCCAGCCTGCCCGAATATGCAAGCCTTGTGCCAGGCGCACAGCCGACATTTGCCGCACTGGAAACCGAGCCGCACCCGCTGTCGCCGTTTCCACGGCGCGGTCTGGCGGGGGCGTCCAACGCCTGGGCGGCTGCGGCCTCGCGATCCGCTTCGGGGGGTACGCTTTTGGCGAATGATCCGCATCTGGGCTTTTCGGCTCCGACGGTGTGGTACCTGGCGCGCCTTGAATTGGGCAGCGGCGGTGTCATCGGCGGCACCATTCCCGGCATTCCCGTGGTGTTGACCGGGCGCTCGGACCTGTTGGGCTGGGGAATAACCTCGGCCTATGTCGATGATCAGGACGTCCTGATGGAAGAATTGAACCCCGACAACCCCGAACAGTACCGCACCCCGGACGGATTCAAGGAATTCGAGCGGCGCGACTCGATCATCCGGATCAAGAACGCGGAAGCGATCACGCTGACCCTGCGCTGGAGCGATAACGGCCCCATCATGCCGGGCAGTTTCCGCAATCTCGGGACGGTAACGCCGCCCGGTCACGTCGCGGCCCTCAGCTGGACGGTACTCAGCCCGCGCGACACATCCGTTCAGGCAGGCATCGGCATCATGATGTCACAAAGCGTGGCCGAGGCAATCACCGCAGGCGAAGACTATATCGCCCCGGCCCAGAACCTCACCCTTGTGGATCGCACCACCATCGCAATGAAAACCATAGGGGCCGTGCCCCGCCGCGATGTGGCCCATCAAAGCCAGGGCCGGATGCCTTCGCTGGGGTGGCGCCCCGAAAACCGCTGGCAAGGGCGCATGGCCTACAGTTCGAACCCGGGATTCGTGTCGCCGGTCGGGGGTATTCTGGGCAATACGAACAACAAGATGATCGACCGGCCGTTTCCCAACCATGTCAGCTTTAGCTGGGGGGATACGCAGCGGGTGCAACGCTGGCGCCGCCTGATGCAGGCGCGCGAGGTGCATACGCGCGACAGCTTTATCGAGGCGCAGCTGGACACGGTGTCGATCACCGCCCGCACGCTGTTGCCACTGATGGGGGCCGAGTTGTGGTTCACGGGCGAGGCCGCGCCGCAAGGCACACCGGCGCGCCAGCGACAGCGCGCGTTGTCGCTGCTGGCCGAATGGAACGGCGAGATGAACGAACACTGGCCCGAACCGCTGATCTATGCCGCATGGGTGCGCGCCCTGCAGGACCGCATGGTGCGGGACGAGTTGGGTCCGCTGGCGGATGAGCTGACCCGTATCGAGCCGCTGTTCATTGAACGCGCGTTCCGCGATGTCGACGGCGCGGCGGCCTGGTGCGACGTCCGCCGTTCCGCGCCGGTGGAAACCTGTGCCGACATGGCGCGGATGGCGCTGGATGACGCGCTGGTCTGGATCAACGAAACCTACGGGACACAGCTTGAATCCCTGCGCTGGGGCGATGCACATCAGGCCACCCAGGATCATCCGGTGCTGGGCGAGGTGCCGGTGCTCAGGTATTTCGTGAACATCCGGCAATCCACCTCCGGCGGAGACAACACGTTGCAGCGCGGATTGACACGCGGCACCGGCCCCAACCCGTTCCGCAATGTGCATGGTCCGGGATATCGCGGGGTTTACGATATGGCCGATCCCAACAGTTCCGTTTTCATGATCTCGACGGGGCAATCGGGACATTTCCTGTCGCGGCACTATGACGATCTGGCCCAGCTGTGGCGGCGCGGAGAGTACATTCCCATGTCGCTCGACGAAGGACTGGCCCGCGCCGCCGCCGTGGGTGTCACGCGTCTGGAACCGTTGCGGTAATGCCCACGATCCTGTTCAACAAACCCTTTGGCGTGTTGTCCCAATTCACCGACAAGGGCACCGAAGGGTCACCCCGCCCCACCCTGTCCGGTTTCATCGACCTGCCCGGCGTCTACCCAGCCGGTCGGCTGGATCGCGACAGCGAAGGGTTGATGGTGCTGACCAGCGACGGCGCCTTGCAGGCACGGATCGCAGACCCGAAATTCAAGGCCGCCAAAACCTATTGGGTACAGGTCGAGGGGACAATCACGCCCGATGCCCTGAGCGCGCTCGCCCGGGGCGTCACCCTCAGGGACGGCCCCACCCGCCCCGCAAAGGCGTGCGCCATCCCCGCACCAAAAGGGCTGTGGCACCGCGATCCGCCCATTCGCCTGCGCAAATCGGTGCCGGACTCGTGGCTCGAACTGATCCTCAACGAAGGGCGCAACCGGCAGGCGCGGCGCATGACGGCGCATGTCGGGTTTCCGACGCTGAGGTTGATCCGGGCCCGGATCGGGGACTGGACCTTGGGTGATCTGCAACCGGGGCACTGGCGACACGTCTAAACAGGGACCGGCCGGGAAAACGGACATCGCGTCACTGTCCGGTCACGTCAAAGACCGCCAAAGCGTGCCTTTTGTACCGGCGTCCATCGAACGCTGAGCGTGAACCCGTCTTCGCCCTGGGTCTCATCCTCGACCACATCCTGATCAAAAAGCCACGCGCGCTTGCGCCCTTCAGCAAAGGGCAGCACCAGGTCCTCGACCATCACCCGCCCCTGCAGCGTTTGCGCCACATGCGCCAACATGGCCTCTATCCCTTCGCCTGTCAGGGCGGAAATGGCGAACACGCCCTCTTCCCGCTCGGCGCGGGCGCGCGCGGCATCCGCGGCGTCCTCGGGCAGTGCATCCAGTTTGTTCCAGACCTCGATTTGCGCGCGGTCCTCGCCGACACCAAGATCAGTCAGGATCGCCGCCACGTCCTCGGACTGCGCCTCGGTTTCGGGGTGCGAAATGTCGCGCACATGCACGATGATGTCTGCGGCCAGCACCTCTTCCAATGTGGCGCGGAACGCGGCGACCAGTTCCGTGGGCAGGTCAGAGATAAAGCCGACCGTATCCGACAGGATCACTTCGGGGCCCGACTCCAGCGCGACCCGGCGCATGGTGGGATCGAGCGTTGCGAAAAGCATGTCCTTGGCCAACACCTCGGCCCCAGTCAGGCGGTTGAACAGGGTGGATTTGCCCGCGTTGGTGTACCCCACCAGCGCCACGATCGGGTACGGCACCTTGGCGCGGGCGGCGCGATGCAGGCTGCGCGTCTTGACGACCTTGTCGAGCTGGCGGCGCAGGCGCACCAGTTGCGTGTCGATGGCGCGGCGGTCCGCCTCGATCTGAGTCTCGCCGGGGCCACCGACAAAGCCAAGGCCGCCGCGCTGGCGTTCAAGGTGTGTCCATGCGCGCACCAAACGCGTTCGCTGATAGCTGAGCGCGGCCATCTCGACCTGCAACACACCCTCGCGGGTGGCGGCGCGGTCGGAAAAGATTTCAAGGATCAGGCCCGTGCGGTCCAGCAATTTGACCTTCCATGCCTTTTCCAGATTGCGCTGTTGAACGGGGGTGACCGGCCCGTCGACCAGAACCAGTTCGACCTCTTCGTCATGCAGGTGGTCGGCCAGTTCGTCGATCTTGCCCGAGCCAAACAACAGTCCTGCCCGTGGGCGTTGCAGGCGCACGATCTCGGAGCCGACGACGTCGAGTTCGGGCAGCGCATGGGCCAGCGAAACCGCCTCGGCCAGCGCAAGCGAGGCCGCGCGCCGGTCCGGATCGGACTTGATTTCAGGGTGGATCACCCACGCGCGGGTGAGCTCGGGCGCATTTTCGCTCAAGAGGCGTCTTCGCCCTCATAGAGGCTGATCGGCTGGCTGGGCATGATCGTCGAAATCGCATGTTTATAGACCAGCTGACTTTGACCGTCGCGTCGCAACAACACGCAGAAGTTGTCAAACCAGGTGATAACGCCTTGCAATTTCACGCCATTTATCAGGAAAATTGTCACGGGCACTTTGGTTTTGCGCACGTGGTTCAGGAATGCGTCCTGCAAATTCTGTCTGTCCGAAGCCATTTCGGTTCAACCTTTTTTTCTTGCCTGGCCTGCGGATCAGACCGTCCCTCAAAGCCGGAGTATGTCGTGGGGTTTCAGAAGATTCCACCCCAAAAAACAGTCCGTTACGGACCTGTTGCGCAGCGTCGACTAACCGCGCCACAAATCGGGTGTCAAAAGGGCAATGATGGCCAGCATCTCAAGGCGTCCCAGCACCATGGCGGCGATGAAAATACCCTTGGCCCCGCCGCCCAGGTCAGCCAGCGCAATCGGCGTGCCCACGGCCACGTCCAGCAACGGGCCTGTGGTCGAAAGCCCCGCAACCACAATCACCAGACTGGTTTCAAATGCGACCCCCATGGCTGTCAACGCAATGGTCAGCAGGGCCAGCGTCAGCGCAAACAGCATAAAGAAGATCCAGGCGATGAACGCGCCGCCCTTTTGCAGCCGCCGCCCCATCGGGTTGCCACCGCTGACGGACGAGGGATGCACCAGCCGCTCCATCTCGCGCAGACCATTGAGATAAAGCGCAAAGACCCGCAGCAACTTTACCCCGCCCGCCGTGGTTGCGACGCCCCCCCCGATCAGCGCAAGGCCCATCACCAGCAGGCCCGGCGTGGCCAGACCAGACCAGGCCTGCGCCGCGTTCCAGTCGGCCGATGTGAACCCGGTGGTGGTCAGAAAAGACATCACGGTGAACGCGCTTCCCCAGAACGCACGTCCCGCGCCCAAAAGATCGTTTTCGGCACTGACGTCCACGGCCCCCAGAAAGTGGCGAATGAACAATACGGCGGGCACGATGATCACAAGGGCGATGCCGATGCGGAATTCCGGGTCGTTGCGCAGCCCGCCGGTGTCCGAGGCGATAGTATCCGTCGAAAAGGTCAGCCGGGACAGCGCAAACAGCATGAACAGCAACATGACCGCCTCGCCCGCCATGCCCGACGCCGACCCCGTCAGCCCGCCAACAGGCGAAATGCCGGATGTCGCCATCACCGACATTGCATGGATCAGCGCCACAAGGCCCGGATCGCCCCCGACGGTCAGCAAGATCCACAGCAAAACGGTCAGCCCGCCATAAATCGGGACCAACACGGCGCTGACCTTGGCGATCCGCACCCGGACTTCTGCGGCGGCCATGCTGATCTCGCGCGTTTGGGCGCGCCCGGGTTCGGCCCGCGCCGTGACCTCGAACCCGCCAAGGTTCAGTGGCGCCAGGATGGCCGAGGCCGCAATCCACATCAGCAATCCGCCCATCCATGCCACAAGGCCCCGCCACAGGTGCAACGTGCCATTGAGCCGTTCCGGATCGTCAAACAGCGTCGCGCCGGTGGTCGTGATCGCACTGACCATCTCGACATAGGCGTTCAGAAAGGACGTCGTGCCGAGCCCTTCGTAAAACGGCACCGCCAGCAGCACCGGCAGGATCACAAAGGCACATAGCAGTGACATCAACGGCCCCAGCGCCCCATGGCGCGGGTCGCGCCCGGCATGTGCCAGCCCGACCATGGCAAAGGCGCTGAGACCCAGAATGGACGAATAGAGAAAGGCCCGGGCGGTTTCGAGATCGCGCGCGACACCGCCGTAAACCGCAGGCACCAGCATCGCCGCCGAAAACACGCCCACAAGCAGCAGGAACAGCGGCAGGCGCAACACGCTGGCCCAGAACCGAGGCGGCTGTTGCGCGCGCAATTGCATCAGAAAAAGTCAATAGAGACCTGCATCAGGCGCTCCACCTCGGGGACGTCCTGGGCAAGCGCAAAGATTGCGATCACATCGCCCTCGTCGATGCGGGTGCTGCCGACGGGTCTGATCACCTTGCCGTCCTTGCGCACCGACCCAATCAGAACGCCTTCGGGAAAGTCGATCTCGTTGATCCTTTGTCCGGCCAGCGGCGATGTCGACAACACCTCGGCCTCGATCACCTCGGCATCCGCGTCGCCGATGGAATAGACCGCGCGCACCCGGCCATGCCGGATGTGGCGCAGGATCGAGGACACGGTGGTCGCGCGCGGGTTGATATAGGCGTCGATGCCCAGCGGGCCCATCATCGGCACCAGCGTCGGGTCGTTGATCAGCGCGATGGTATAGGGGCAGCCTTCGGACTTGGCGCGCACCGCCGCCAGCAAGTTGGTCTTGTCGTCATCCGTTACGGCCAGCATCGCATCGGCCCGCGCCACACCCGCCTCGCTCAGCAGCGCGACATCCAGACCGTCGCCATGCAGCACGATGGTGCGCTCCAGCGCCTCGGCGGCCAGTTCCGCGCAGCGCCGGTTGCGCTCGATCATCTTGGTGCGCACACGCTTGGGGCGTTTTTCCAGCGCGCGGGCCACGGCCAGACCGACATTGCCGCCCCCCACCACCACGAGGCGCTCCTGCTTGGTCATGGTCTTTCCGAACACTTCCATGGTGCGTGGCACGTCATCCACATGGGCAAAGATATAGGCCTCGTCCCCGGCCAGCAGATGGTCGCCCGCATCCGGCGCAAACAGCGTGCCGTCGCGGCGCACCCCCACCACGACGACGCGCAGCGTCGAAAACAGGTCCGTCAGCTGACGCAGCGGCGTGTTCAGCACCGGGCAATCCGCGTCCATCGCAATCCCGAGAAGCTGCGCCTGCCCGTCGATGAACAGTTCGGTGTCAAAGGCCGCAGGCGCGCTGAGACGTTGCAGGGCTGCGGCCGCCACTTCACGTTCGGGGCTGATCACCACGTCGATGGGCATGTGATCGCGGCGGAACAGGTCGGAATAGATCGCCGTCAGATAGGCCTGGCTGCGCAGTCGCGCGATCTTGCGGTTGATGCCAAAGACCGAGTGCGCCACCTGGCAGGTGACCATGTTGACCTCGTCCGAATGGGTGGCGGCGATGATCATGTCGGCGTCGCCCGCACCGGCACGGTCCAGCACGTCGGGATAGCTGGCAAAACCCGCAACCCCCTGTACATCAAGCGTATCGGTTGCACGGCGGACCAGATCGGGGTCACTGTCGACCACGGTGACATCGTTGCGTTCACCAGACAGGTGGCGCGCGATCTGCCAGCCGACCTGTCCTGCCCCGCAGATAATGACCTTCATACATGCCCTCGGCGTTTGGACGCGCAGGTGCGACCGTTTTCACCCTTTTGCATGACAGAGCGGGCCGGTCCGGTCAACGGCTGCACACGTGTGCAAATATCCGCGAATCGCAATTGTAAATGGCGCGGTCTTGGGCCAGTGTTCTGGTATGCGCACGGTCTGTTCCACTCTTGCCCTGCTGTTTGTGTCCGGCTGTCTGCCGGTGTCGACCTATTACGCCGAAGGGGTCAGCGCCGCCCAGTTGGCGCGTGACGACACCCGCTGTGACGTGCAGGCGCTGCGCGAGGCGCCCGTTGCCAACCAGACGCGCCAGTACCCTCCGCGATTTGTGCCCCGCCGGATCTGTGATCCCGCAGGCAACTGCTATAACAGCGGCGGCTATTGGGTGCCGGGTGACATTTACACGGTGGATGTGAACGCGGACCTGCGCAGCCGGGTCAAGGCGCTGTGCATGGCGGATCGCGGCTATCGCCCGGTTGAATTGCCATCCTGCCCGAAAGGGGTCGCACAGGCAGCACCCCCCGGCCCGTCCCCCGTCTTGCCCAGCCTGAATGCCAACAGCTGCGCCATTCGCACAGACGGTGGCCTGCGTATCGTGACCCAAGGATAAATCAATGACCGACCTTTCCCGCGCCAAAGCCTGCGTGCAGGCCCATCATGCTGCCGTGGCGGGTGCGGCCCCCGATACGGTGGCGACTGCCCTCGGCCAGCACTTGAGCCCGAATGCCACGTGGCGCGGCATGCACCCCTTTCACGTCCAGACGGGCCCTGACGCGGTCGCCGCGACATTCTGGGCGCCCTTCCTGACCGCCATGTCGCGCGTTCAGCGCCGCGAGGATGTGTTCTTTGCCGGGCACAACCGTCTGGACGCGGGCGGCACGTGGGTGGCGTCCATGGGTCACTTGATGGCGCTGTTCGACGCGCCGTTTCTGGGCATCAGGCCCACCGGCAAGATCGTTATGGTCCGCTATGCCGAGTTTTCACGGGTGGAGGGGGACCGGATCACCGAACAGGCGCTGTTCGTGGACCTGCTGCACCTGATGGCGCAGGTCGGCCAATACCCCCTGCCCGACATGACGGCGGCCCAACTGGTGCAACCGGGGCCGATGACCCATGACGGGCTGTTGCGCGGCGATCAGGACCACCGGGAAAGCGTGAGGACGCTTGCGCTGATCGAACGCATGATCGGCGCGATTACCCACGCCAACACCGCCGAAAATCCGCCCACGCCACAGCAAGAACTGGCGCAGGACTGGCTGGACGACATGGTGTGGTGGGGCCCGACGGGCATCGGGGCGACCTATACGATCGACCGATATATCGCGCAGCACCAGCAACCGTTCCGCACACAGCTAGGCGCGCGCCAGTACAACGGGCACATCTGCCGGATGGCCGAAGCGACCTATGGCGGCTTTTTCGGCTGGGCGAACCTGACGATGGAATGCACAGGGCCCTATATGGGCCTGCCACCCTCGGGCAAGCGGGCGGATATGCGCGTGGTCGACATCTATCGCCGTGACGGGGACAAGCTGGCCGAGAACTGGGTTTTCATCGACATGCTGCATTTTCTGAACATGCAGGGCCTCGACGTGCTGGCACAACTGGACGTGCGCGCCCGCTGAGGTATTTGCCCGCGGGCGCCTCAGCGCCCCTTAACCTGCTTGCGCGTCCTCTTCTTCATCCAGATGGGCCACGCGCGCGCCTGCCTTGGACGAGGTCACAACACCCAGCGACTTCAGCTTGCGGTGCAGGGCCGAACGCTCCATCCCGACAAAATTCGCCGTGCGGCTGATATTGCCGCCGAAACGGTTGATCTGGGTCAGCAGGTATTCGCGCTCGAACGCCTCGCGCGCCTCGCGCAAGGGCAGCGTCGCCAGCGCGCCGGACAGCACCACGCGCCCCTCGTCGCCGCCGGGCTCTTCGGAGCCGGGCAGTTCGCGCGCCTCGATCGGGCCTGTGCCGTCCCCGAGGATCAAGACCCGTTCGACCATGTTCTTGAGCTGACGCACGTTGCCGGGCCAGACCATGGTTTGCAGCAAGGCGGCTGCGTCATCGCTCAGATCCCGCTTGGGCAGGCCCTGCGCGGCATTGCATTCCTCGATGAAATGGGCCGCGAGCAGTGGGATGTCCTCGCGGCGCTCCTCAAGACTGGGAACCGGGATCGGGACGACGTTCAGACGGTGATAAAGCTCCTGACGGAAGGTGCCTGCCGCGATGGCCTGCTCCAGATCGCGGTTGGTCGACGATATGACGCGCAGATCGACGCGCACCTTGTCGGTGCCGCCGACGCGCGTGAACTGCTGATCGACAAGCACCCGCAGGATCTTGGACTGGGTGCCGACGGGCATGTCCGCCACTTCATCGAAATAGATGACACCGCCATGGGCCTGTTCCAGCAGCCCCTTTTCAAGACCGCGCTCGGATGTTTCGCGCCCGAACAGCACGTCTTCCATGTTCTCCGGCTCGACCCCGGCACAGTTCACCGTCACAAACGGGGCCTGCGCGCGGTTCGATTTGGCGTGAATATAGCGTGCCGCCAGTTCCTTGCCCGCGCCCGCAGGACCGGACAGCATGACGCGGCCATTGGATTTGGTGACCTTGTCGAGTTGCGAAATCAGGCCGCGAAAGCTGGCCGAAGCGCCGATCATTGTGGACTGGGCCGCCTCCGGGCGGCGCAGGCTGGAATTTTCGCGCCGCAGCCGCGCGGTTTCCATCGCGCGCCGAATCACAACCAGCAACTGGTCGATGTTAAAGGGTTTTTCAATAAAGTCGTAGGCCCCCTGCTTGATCGCCGCCACCGCGATTTCGATGTTGCCGTGGCCCGAAATGATCACCACCGGCACGTCCGGGTTGTCGCGCTTGACGGTCTTGAGGATGTCGATGCCGTCCATCTGACTGTCTTTCAGCCAGATATCGAGGATCATCAGCGCGGGTGCTTGCGCGTTGATGGCCGCCATCGCGTCATCCGAATTGCCCGCCAGCCGCGTGGCATAACCCTCGTCCTCCAGAATATCCGAGATCAGTTCCCGAATGTCGCGTTCATCGTCTACGATCAGAATATCGCTCATACCGCCTGCTCCTGCTCAACATGGGCCGGGACATCCACAGGCAGTGTGATCACCGCCATCGCCCCGGAATGGGTTTGGCCCCTGAACGGGGCCGCATCATCGAGGGTCAGTGTCCCCCCGTGTTCTTCGATAATCTTCTTGACGATGGGCAGGCCAAGGCCGGTGCCCTCGTCGCGGGTGGTCACGTAAGGTTCAAACAGCCGTGCGCGGTCTTCGGGCAGACCGATGCCGTTGTCTGAAATGGTGATGCGCGCGCCCATCGCGGCCAGTGTCATGGCCACTTCGATCCGGCGCATGTGCCCATCGGGCGCTTTGCCTTTTTTGTAAAGTGTTTCAATGGCTTCACCTGCGTTCTTGATCAGGTTTGTCAGGGCCTGGGACAGCATGGTCGCATCCACATCGGCCAGAATGGGATCGGGCGGCAGGTCTGCGGAAATCTGAACCTCGGGCTGGCCTGCCTGTTGCAGCACAACCGCATCGCGCACGATGGCCACCAGATCGTGGTTCTGGCGATCCGGTTCGGGCATCCGCGCGAATTTCGAAAACTCGTCCACAATGCGGCGCAAATCACCTGTCTGGCGCACGATCACATCTGTCATCTGTTCCAGACTGTCACTGTCTTCACCCAGCTTGGGCGAGAATTTGCGCTTGATACGTTCGGCACTCAGCTGGATCGGGGTCAGCGGGTTCTTGATCTCGTGCGCGATGCGGCGGGCGACATCGCCCCAGGCGGCCATGCGCTGCGCGCTGAGCAGATCGGTCACATCATCAAAGGCGACAACATAGCCTTCAAGCCGCCCGTCCTCACGTCGCCGTTTGGCGATCCGCACCAACAGGTTCTCAAGCCGCCCGCCGCGCGTCACCTTGACCTCGTCCTGGGTCACTTCGAGGGTGCTGGCGCGCAAGAGCGAAAACAGTGCGGAAAATTCCGGCACCGCCACGGCCAATGGCACGGATTCGCGATCCGCCTGCCAGTCAAGCAGCCGCGCCGCCGAGCGGTTCACAAAGGTCACGCGCCCCTTCGCATCCACCCCGACAACGCCCGACGTGACCGACCCGAGCACCGAGTCAAACAGGCGTCCGCGCCGCTCGATCTGTTTGGTGTTGTCGAGCAATGTCTTGCGCTGCGCCTTGAGCTGTTTGGTCATCTGGTTGAAATAGCGGCTGAGCATGGCGATTTCGTCGTCGCCGGTCTCCTCGCGCACCTGCACATCCAGATCGCCCGCACCGACCCGCTGCGCGGCCCCTGTCAAACGCCCGACCGGACCCGACAGGCGTTCGGCAAACCACAGGCCCAGCCAGATCGCGGCCAGGATCAGGATGACCGCGAAACCCAGATAAAGAACGCCGTACTGAAACAGCACCTTGCCGCGCTCGCTTTCCAGTTGCTGGTAGAGGCGGATGGTTTCCTGCGTCTCATCCAGCAGCGACAGGATATCGCCGTCCACCTCGCGGCTGACATATAGCAGGCGGTCCACATAGCTGGCCAACGGCACCAGCGCGCGAAATTCGTTGTTGGGCCAGTCCTGAATGACAACCCCGCCCGAATTGATTGCCTCTGCGATATTTTCGTCAGAAGGGCGTTCGAAATCAAAGAGATACGAGCGATTGCCACGGGCGCGCATTTCGCCGGTGCCGTCAACCAGATAGGCTTCGCGCAGACCGCGCTGTACCTGGATCTGCCCCTCGCTCAGCACCTCGCGGTCCGCGACGGTCTGTGCCCCGCGCACGGTGTCGATGTAACGCGCAAGGGCCCGCGCATCGGTCATCAGGTCTTCGCGCTGTTCGGCTTCATAGGCCTCCGCGGCGGCCAGTGAGGCGCTCACCACGCGGCTGACCCGGTCCGAAAACCACCCCTCAAGCCCGATATTCACCGTCAGTCCGGCAAAGATGGCAACCGTGACGGTCGGGATCAGCGCCAGCAAGGCGAAAACGCCCGTCAGGCGCAAATGCAGGCGCGATCCGGCGGATTTGGCCCGTCGCGCCGCGATCAGTCGGGCGATCTGAGACAGAACCAGAGCGGCAACAACCAGCACATAGACAAGGTCCGCCAGCAGCACCAGACGCAGCGCCAGCGCGCTTGAGCCCTGATCCAGCGGGCCAAGAACGAGATATGTGATCAGCGCCAGCACAGGGCCCAGCACAACCAGACCCAGCGTCGCGGCATTGCGCACGCGCCTGCGACGGTAGAGACGGCTGAGCGTCAACCACAAACTGGTGCGTGTCCCGGATGCCACGTGGCACAACCTCGATGATGCGGCGCATTGGCGCCTTACCGCTAAATCCTGTGATCCGTTCGGGACTGCGCCCCAACCGCCACAGGTTGTGTGGCAGTATTACATCAATTTGCGACGCCGTGTCACCTCTATATCGAGATCGGTGATTTTCTTGCGCAGCGTATTCCGGTTGATCCCCAGCAGGTCCGCGCATTTGGCCTGATTTCCACCGGTGGCATCCAGCGCGATTTCGATGAGCGGTATCTCCACCTCGCGCAGGATACGTTGGTACAGACCCGGTGGCGGCAGCATGTTGCCGTGCAGATCAAAGTAGCGTTTGAGGTGACGCGCGACACTGGCCCCCAGCTTTTCGGTGTCGCCCGCGCTGCGGATCGGCTCCAGCTCGGGCTGGCTGCCCAGCACCTGTTCGACTTCGGAGGCGGTGATTTCAACCGCGCGGCTGGTCAGGCCCAGACGGCGCACCGCGTTTTCCAGCTGACGCACGTTGCCGGGCCAGCTGTACGTGCGGAAAATTTCGGCCGCCGCCTCCGACAGAACGCGCGCGGCCTGTCCCGACTTTTCACCGCGCACCAGAAAATGATCCGCCAGCAAGGGAATGTCCTCGACCCGTTCACGCAGTGCAGGCACGTTCAGCGTCGCCCCCGACAGGCGATAGTAGAGATCCTTGCGCACCTGCCCCGATTCCATCGCAGCCGTCAGGTCCGACTGGCTGGTAGCAAGAAAACGCGGCGTGTAGTCGCCGGGCGTGTCCATCATGCGCACGATGCGGGCCTGCAGATCCTGGGGGATGTCACCGATTTCATCAATCAGCAGTGTTCCGCCCTTGACCCGCGCCATGACGCGCGCAGGCCCTTCGAGGTCCTGCAAATCGGCGGCGTTGGCCGTCACGAACGGCAATGAACGGCGGTCGGAAAAATCATGAATCGCACGCGCGATCAGCGACTTTCCCGTGCCACTTTCGCCCCAGATCAGCACCGGCAGATCGGTGTTCATGACACGTGCCACAACGCGGTAAAGCGCCTGCATGATCGCTGTGCGTCCCACCAGCGGCAATTCGTCGGGCCTGTCATCATTGGCGGTCCGCGCCGGGCTGTGGGCCTTTATTTCCAGCGCCTTGGCGGTGCGTTTCATCAGATCCGGCAGATCGAACGGCTTGGGCAGATAATCATAGGCTTCGGCCTCGGCCGCCTGAATGGCCGTCATGATTGTATTTTGCGCCGAAATCACGATCACCGGCAGGCCCGGCCGGTCCTGATTGATCTTGGGCAACATTTCGAGACCATTGCCATCGGGCATCATCACATCCGAGATCACCACATCGCCCTTGCCCTCGGCCACCCAGCGCATCAGCGTTGTGAGGCTGGATGTCGCGTGCACCTTGCACCCGGCGCGCGTCAGCGCCTGCGTCAGAACGGTGCGGATCGTGCGATCGTCGTCAGCGACAAGTACGGTGCCATCCATGGGTCAGTCCTCTTGTAAGGTGTCGGGTTTGGGCGCGCGGGGCAAAGACAGGCGGAACACGGTGCGACCGGGCACAGAGGTGACCGAAATCCAGCCCCCGTGGTCCGAAATGATCTTTGACACCAGCGCAAGGCCGAGGCCGGTGCCGTTTTCCTTGCCCGACACGAAGGGGTCAAAGATGTCACCGGCAATGCTTTCGGGCAGGCCCGGCCCATCGTCGATGATCTCGATCTGCAAAGGCAATGACTGGCCGGTGCCATCCGCACGGCGCAGGCGGAACGAATGTTCAAAATAGCTGTGCAGGCGAATGGTCCCGCTGTCGCCTGCCGCTTCGGAGGCGTTCTTGAGCAGGTTCAGCACCACCTGCAGCAACTGATCGGGGTCGCCGTGGGCCAGCGGCAGCGACGGGTCGTAATCCTCTGCGATCTCCATATGCGCCCCGAACCCCAACAACGCAGAGCGGCGCGCCCGGTCCAGCACATCATGGATGTTGACCGGGCGCAGATCGGGCGGCGACAGGTTTCCAAACTGTTCGACCTGTTCCAGCAGCTTTACGATGCGCCGCGATTCCTCGACGATAAGATCAGTAAGTTCAAGGTCTTCCGGGGCAAGGTTCATGCTGAGCAACTGGGCCGCGCCGGTGATCCCCGCCAGTGGGTTCTTGATTTCGTGGGCCAGCATCTCGGCCATGCCGATGGCGGACTTGGCCGCGGATTTGACCGAATTGCTTTGGGTCATGCGGCCCGCCAGTTCGCGCGGCGAAATCATCAGCAACATGTGATCGGGCGCACCCACGAGCGGTGCGATTTGCAGTGCACATTGCAGCGGTGCGCGCTGGCCATTGCCCACATCCACGTCATTCACAAACAGCGGCGTGCTGTTCTTGCGCGCCCGCGCGAGGCTTTCTTCGAGCGGGGCGTCGACGGCCAGCTGATCCCACAGCGGCAGGCCCCGCATCGTCTTGACGGACGCGTTGAAAAACCCCTCGGCGGCAGAGTTGATATCGACAATCTCGTCATCCGGGCCAATCACGATGGCCGGAACGGGCAGCGAGGCCCAGAGATCGCCAAACCCGGTCATGCCGCCGCCTGTCCCGCGCCCGCGCTCAGCGCATCCGGCAGCAAGTCCAGCGTCGCCTTTGGTGTCTTGGCGGTCAGTACGGCGCGGCGCGCATCCGCCGGTGTTTGGGCGGTGTCCATGAACCACCCCAGATGCTTGCGCGCGACGCGCAGGCCCAGCACCTCGCCGTAAAAGGACAGCATGGCGGTATAGTGTCCGACAACCAGGTCAACCAGGTCCGCGCCCCTGGGAATCAATGGCGCGGGCGTTCCGAACAGCGCATGCGCGACCTCGGCCAGAACCCAGGGCCTGCCTTGCGCCCCGCGCCCGATCATCACGCCATCCGCACCCGACAGGCGCAACGCCTGTGCCGCGCTGTCCGCGTCGATGATGTCGCCGTTGGCGATGACGGGAATGCCGACCGACTCCTTGACCGTGCGGATCGCGGCCCAGTCGGCGCGCCCCTTGTAAAACTGACAGCGCGTGCGCCCGTGAATCACGATCTGGCGTATCCCCGCCGCCTCGGCGCGCGCGGCGATCTGCGGCGCGTTCAGCATGTCGTCATTCCACCCCAGCCGGGTTTTCAGCGTCACCGGCACGTCCACCGCGCGCACGACCGCCTCGATCAGAGCCAGCGCATGGTCCGGGTCGCGCATCAGGGCAGACCCGGAATAGCCCTGGGTCACCTTCTTGGCGGGGCATCCCATGTTGATGTCGATCACCTGCGCGCCCTGCCCCGCGACCATCCGGGCGGCCTCGGCCATGGGCGCGGCCTCGCGTCCGGCCAGTTGCACCGCCGTTCCGGCAGCACCAAGGCCAAGCTCGGCCTTTTCGCGGCTGCCGGGGCGGGCGTTCAGCATGTCATGGCTTGCCACCATTTCGGACACGACCATACCAGCCCCGAATCGCGCAACCAGATTGCGGAACGGCAGATCGGTGATACCGGCCATCGGGGCCAGCATTACCGGGGGTGTCATATCGAGAAGGCCAAGGGCCATGGACATTGCCTAATCCTTGTGCGGTCAACCAGAGCTATAGCAGAGCCTGTCCATACTCAATCCAGACAAGGCTTTTCCGTGCCACAGCTTAGATCGGCTGCACATTATTTAGGCATATTTTCCAGGCATGGACAGCGCCACCGCGACAGCCTAGAGACTTTGCCATGAAAGAGGACTGTCCGACATGACCGGAGTGGCAGCGGTAATTGTGGCGGCCGGGCGCGGTGTGCGCGCCGGCGGGGCCCAGCCGAAACAGTGGCAGCCCCTGGGCGGCAAGCCCATGCTGGCGCACACGCTTGGCATATTTCAAAGCCATCCGGACATCCGCGGAATCGTGTTGGTGCTGCATGCCGACGACCTCAGACGCGCGGATGGTTTTGTGGATGCACAGACGCGGGTGGTCGCGGGCGGGACGGACCGCGCGCAGTCCGTCCGAAAAGGGCTGGCGGCCGTTACGGACGCGCCCCGCGTCCTGATCCACGATGTCGCGCGCCCGCTCGTGACCCATCAGTTGATCAGCCACGTGATCGCGGCCCTGAACACGGCACCGGGCGCGGCCCCGGCCCTTGCGGTCACGGACGCGCTTTGGACGGGGCATGCGGGCCGGGTGACGGGCACGCAGGATCGCACCGGCCTTTACCGTGCGCAAACGCCGCAAGGCTTTGATCTGCAATCCATAACCGCAGCCCATGCCGCCCATAAGGGTGGTGCTGCAGACGATGTCGAGGTGGCCCGGGCCTTCGGACTGGACGTTGCAATCGTGCCGGGCGATGAGGACAATCTGAAAATCACCCTGCCCGCCGACTTCACACGGGCCGAGCGTATCTTGCGAGGGCGCAATGGACATTAGACTTGGCAACGGATTTGATGTGCACGCCTTTGGCCCCGGATCCAATGTGACCTTGTGCGGGGTCAGCATCCCGCATTCGCACGGGCTGGTTGGACACTCTGATGCGGATGTGGGCATGCATACAGTGACCGACGCGATCTATGGTGCATTGGCCCAAGGCGACATCGGCCAGCATTTTCCGCCCTCCGATCCGCAATGGAAGGGTGCTCAAAGCCATGTTTTCCTGACCCATGCGGTCGATCTTGCCGGTGACATGGGGTTCGGGATATCCAATATCGACTGCACGCTGATCTGCGAATTTCCAAAGGTCGGGCCGCACGTGGCGCGGATGCGTTCGGTCATGTCCGGTATCCTCGGCATCGACGAGGCCCGCGTCTCGGTCAAGGCGACCACCTCTGAACGGCTCGGGTTTACCGGCCGTGGCGAGGGGATCGCCTGCATCGCAACCGCCGCGCTGGTGCGCCCATGATCGCGCGGATGATCGCAACGGTGTGTGGGGTTGGCTATCTGCGCCCGGCCCCGGGCACGTGGGGGTCGGCGGTGGCATTGCCCATGGCCTGGGTCCTGCATGTGCTTGGCGGCTTTCCCCTTTTGCTGGTCGCGCTGGTCGCCACCTTTGGCAAGGGGTGGTGGGCCACCCGCGTCATGACGGACGGACAGGCAGATCACGACCCCTCGGAAATCGTGGTGGACGAGGTGGTGGGCCAGTGGATCGCCCTTTTGCCGCTCAGCTATGCCGCATGGGATCGGGGCCTCGACATTCTGGTCATGTGGCCGGGCTGGATCGCGGCATTTGCGTTGTTCCGCCTGTTCGACATCTGGAAACCGCTTTGGGTCGGCACTGCGGACCGTCGCGGCGATGCGCTGGGGGTGATGCTGGATGACGTGATTGCGGGCCTTTTTGCGGCCATCGGGGTAATGCTGCTTGCGGCCCTTGCACATGGCGTTTTGATCAGATGAATATCGCTGCACAAATCATTGACCTTGCAGTGAAAAAAAGCGTTATGATCACCACTGCGGAAAGCTGCACAGGGGGTATGGTTGCGGTCGCTCTGACGGACATCCCCGGCGCATCTGCCGTGATCGAACGCGGCTTCGTTACCTACACCAACCGCGCCAAGATCGAGATGCTCGGCGTCTGTCAGACCACACTCAGCGCCCATGGTGCCGTCAGCGAAGACGTCGCGGCCGAAATGGCCAAGGGCGCGCTGGCGCATTCAGCAGCGCAGCTTGCCGTCTCTGTCACCGGCATCGCAGGTCCCGGCGGATCCGAGTTCAAACCCGAAGGGCGCGTCTGCTTTGGCATCGCGGATGGCCACGCGGTGAGCAGCGAAACAGTCGAATTCGGCGCCCTTGGTCGTGCACAGGTGCGTGCCGCAGCGCGCGACCACGCGCTGAACCTATTGCGTGACCGACTGGGGTATCAGTAGGCGGGCAAACCGGTACAGATCGTCCTGCACGATGGCCTGCCAGATGTCGTCGGCCCGCGATCCGACAAGCCCCCGCGCCTTGGCACGCAGACGCGCGGCGCGCACGTCGATCGGCACGGCGGCGTCCAGATCGTGGGTATGCGCCACGCCATTGACCTCGACGCGCGCCTGCATCTCGCTCAGACTTGCATCAGGCAGAACCTTCACACGATCCCGGAAGGCGACCAGCGCCGGATTTCTGGCGCAGGCATCGGTGAATGCCCCGACGTCGCCTGTATCCAGACCACTCGCAGTCATCGCCAGCACATGCGCATAGGAAAACTTGGCCCCAAGGCCGGTATCGGGTGCCGCCTGATTGCACACGCTCATCCAGCGGGGATGCGTGTACACGGTGAGCGTGTCTGCGGAGGCCAGATCCACCCCCCGCACCGCTTCCAGTGTGGCATGCAGCCCGTGGCAGCAGGCGTGAAACTTGTGACTGACATCGCCCATGCGCCATGCAAACGCCACCGCGCCCTGCGCGCCATGGTGCGTCTCGCCAAACCCCCAAGGACCGGCCAGACCATCCGTAGCAGAGGTCATGCCCCTGCCCGCCCACATCGCGGCCTCGACCCCGGTGCGCGCGGCCAATCCCGCATTCAGCGGTTTGCCCATGGTGCCGAACTGCCCCTTCAACCCCGACGCCATGGTCGCACATAACCCAAGGGCATGGCGCATCCGGTCCGGTGCCAGATCCATCAATCGACCGGCCGCGACGGTGGCCCCGAATGCACCCGCAGTGGCCGTCTGGTGAAACCCAATTTCATAGTGATCCCGCCCCAGCCACAGGCCCACGGAAACCGACGCCTCGGCCCCGGCAAGGGCGGCATCGACCATCCGCGCCATACCGGCGCCGCACTGCTGCGCCATGGCCAATGCGGCAGAAACGACAACAACCGAAGGGTGCCCGATATGGGCAAAATGCGTGTCGTCATAATCAAGAGCATGAGACAGCGTTCCATTGACCAGGGCGGCTTGCGCCGGCTCACTTGTTTGCCCGTCGAAACGCGATGACACACCCGTGCCGCGCTGGCCTTCAGCCCAGTTGGAAAACGCAGCCTCTGCCTGCCCCGCCATGCCGCAGGCCGCCCAGTCCAGCACCGAAAGACGCATCACATCCCGCACGCCTGCGGGCGGTTCGGCCTGCGCATAGGCCAACAGCAGCGCGGTGATTCCTTCACTTCTCTGATTCAAAAAAATCCTCCCCGAAGGGTCGGGCCGCCAAACAGGCCAGCCCTACCCATACAGCGCCGCCGCCCGCCGCTCGAACGCGCGCACGATGCGCTGCATCGCCTCGTTGAATACCACACCGATGATACCCTGAAGGATCGCGTTCCTGAACTCGAAGTCCACAAAAAACGACACTTCACAACCCCCCTCGGCCGGGGCAAAGGCCCAGCTGGACTTCATGTAGCGAAACGGGCCATCCAGATACTCGGTGTCGATCATGTGCTTTTCAGGCCACAGCACCACCCGGCTGCCAAAGCGTTCGCGGAACACTTTGAAGCTGATCACCAGATCAGCCTCCAGCACAGTGCTGTCGCGCTCGGGGGTCACCTTGCGCACGCGCGCCGCCGAACACCACGGCAGGAATTCGGGGTATGACGGCACATCCGCCACCAGCGCATACATTTGTTCGGGGGTGTAGGGCAAAAGCCGGGTTTCGGAATGCGTGGGCATCGGGTTAGACAGGGCCTTGGTGATACATTGTTCAAGCGATGTGTCGCGAATGAGGCGTGAAATCAAGGGGATCACCATGTCACAGCGGCCATATGTCATAGACCAGATGATTTCGGCCAAGGCAATTGCCGCCCGGATCGAGGATCTGTGTGGCGAGATACAGAACGAATTCAGCGGCACCGACAAGCTGGTCGTGGTCGGGCTGCTGCGTGGATCTTTCGTGTTTATCGCCGATCTGGTGCGCGAGCTGGACTTGCCGATCGAGGTCGATTTCCTGGAAACATCCTCTTACGGCGATGGCATGGAATCCAGTCGCGAAGTGCGCATTCTCAAGGACTTGCGCGGCACAATTGAAGGGCGCGATGTGCTGGTGGTCGAGGATATCGTCGACACCGGCTACACCATGAATCATGTGATCCGTCTGCTCAAAGGGCGGGACCCGGCCAAGCTGCGCACCATTGCCCTGCTCGACAAACCGAGCCGACGCGAGGTCGATGTCAGCGCCGACTGGATCGGATTTGAAATCCCGGATGAATTTGTGGTGGGCTATGGCATCGACTTTGCGCAGCGCAACCGCAACCTGCCGTTCATCGGCAAGGTGCGTTTTACCTGATGCGCGGCTGAATCCCGCCAATCCTCTCGCAAACGTGACCTTTGCAATTTCGGGAAACACGTTACATCTTGTCACACCCTCAACAGGAGCGTCACACACATGCGTCTATTCGGTCTTGCCCTTACAACCCTCGCCGCCACTGCCGTGGCCTTTACCGCCCTTGCCGATGGCCACTCCAAAGCTCTGGAAAGTGCCATACAGGCGCGCAAGGCGAACATGGGCGTGATCAGCTATCATACCGGGCTGCTTGGCGCGATGGCCAAGGGTGATACGCCTTATGACGCGGCGATTGCGACAGCGGCGGCGGAAAACCTTGCCTCGGCCGCATCAATGAACCGGATGGTCCTGTGGCTCGAAGGATCTGCCCAAGGGACCATGGAAGGAACGCGGGCCAAGCCCGAAATCTGGTCCGATGCCGCCGGGTTTGAAGAGGATGCGATGGCGTTGGAAACCGCCACTGCGGCCATGGTCACCGCCGCAGGCACCGATCTGGACGCCTTGCGGATCGCCATGGCAGCTGTCGGGACGGCTTGCGGGGACTGTCACAAGGCCAATCGCGGCCCGCGTAACTGATTGCAGATGCGCCTGATTGCCCGCACGCTCACCGCGCTTGTGCTGTTTGGCGTGGCATTGGGTCTGTATCTGACCCGCCCGGCCGCGTTGCCGGACGGGTTTTTTGCAAATGGCACGGCTGATCCGCAGGCCGGTGCGCTGGTCTTTGCCGCCGCGGGCTGTGCGTCTTGCCACGTCGCGCCCGAGGTCGAGGGCGAAGGCCCGCCTGTTCTGGCGGGCGGTCTTGCCTTTCTCAGCGATTTCGGCACCTTCTATGCCCCCAATATTTCACCCGACCGAACGGCAGGAATTGGCGCGTGGACGCTCAGCGACTTTGCGCGCGCGGTGACCCTTGGCGTGTCTCCGGGCGGCGCGCATTACTACCCGGCCTTTCCCTATGCCTCTTATCAGCACATGACATCCGAAGATGTGGTCAACCTGTTCGCCTTCATTCAAACGCTGCCGGCGAGCGCAACGCCCTCGCGGCCCCACGCGGTCGGCTTTCCATTCAACATCCGGCGGGGTCTGGGCCTGTGGAAACTGGCCTTTGTACCGGATGGCTATGTGGTGGGGGCGGACACGGCGGTGCTGGAACGCGGGCGCTATCTGGCCGAGGGGCTGGTGCATTGCGCCGAATGTCACACCGCGCGCAATGCTGTCGGTGGCCTGAACCGTGCCGCGTGGATGGCCGGTGCGCCCAATCCGTCGGGCAAGGGCACCATCCCCAATATCACGCCCGCAGCACTGGACTGGAGCGCAAGCGATCTGGTCGAATACTTCACTTCGGGCTTCACGCCCGACTATGACAGCGCAGGGGGTCAAATGGTCGAAGTCATTGAAAACCTGAGCCAATTGCCGCGCGCCGACCGCGAAGCGATTGCCGCTTATGTCAAGGCCCTGCCAGCCGTTCCTTAGCCTCAGGCCAGCCTGGCCTGACGCGCTGCGCGCAGCCGCGCAAAATCATCGCCCGCGTGATAGGACGACCGGGTCAGCGGCGTGGCCGAGACCATCAGGAACCCCTTGCCATAGGCGGCCTGTTCGTAAGAGGCGAATTCGTCCGGGTGCACAAAGCGGTCCACGCGGTGATGTTTGGGCGTGGGTTGCAGGTACTGCCCGATGGTCAGGAAATCAATATCGGCGGCGCGCATGTCCTCCATAACCTGAATGACGGACTGGCGATCCTCGCCAAGTCCCACCATGATGCCCGACTTGGTGAACATGGTCGGGTCCAGTTCCTTGACCCGTTGCAACAGACGCAACGAGTGGAAATAGCGCGCGCCGGGGCGCACTTCGGGATAGAGCCCCGGCACGGTTTCGAGGTTGTGGTTGAACACATCCGGGCGCGCTTCCACAACAACTTCCAACACACTGGGATCGCAACGAATAAAGTCTGGCGTCAGGATCTCGATCGTGGTGTCGGGGCTGCGGTGGCGAATCGCACGGATGGTCTGGGCAAAGTGATCCGCCCCGCCATCCTCGATATCGTCGCGGTCCACGGATGTGATGACCACATGATTGAGACCCAGCTTTTCGACCGCATGGGCGACGCGCCCCGGTTCGAACGCATCCAGATCCTCGGGCGGCTTGCCGGTGGCAATATTGCAGAAGGTGCAGGCGCGGGTACAGACCTCGCCCATGATCATCATGGTCGCGTGGCCCTGGCTCCAGCATTCGCCGACATTGGGGCATCCGGCCTCTTCGCAGACTGTCACCAGCTTGTTGTCACGCATGATGCGCGCGGTTTCCCTATAGCCCTCTCCGCCCGGGGCCTTGACGCGAATCCAGTCGGGTTTCTTTGGCTGGGGGTTGTCCGGGCGGCGCGCCTTTTCGGGGTGCCGCTGCTCGGGAATTTTCAGATCGCGCATGAAAGCTGTCCGTTTGGTTGAACGTTAAACTGTTTCTAACATAGGTGCGCAGACAAAGAACACCACGCGGCGCAAAGCCGCTATGCGCGTCGGCGTTGCCACCACGCGCCCAGACTGAAGCGATCCCTGTGGATCAGCAGGATCAGGGCGATCATGGCCCCCAGCACGGCCAGATCAATCACCTGATTGCGGTTGATGGGAAAACCACGCGCGCTCAGCGCAAAAGGGTCAAGAAACCCCTCCCAGCGACGCGACACGGTAAACAGATGCATCACCATCAGGGCCGAATAGCTGATCCACCGCAGCGCGCCGAGCGCCACAAGCACGCAGATCACGATTTGAACGGCAGCCACGGCATAGATCGTGGTAAAATCCAGTTCGACCCCGTCAATGTTGCGCGCGAGGCTCTGATATTGCTTGGGAGTGATGATCTTGTGGGCCGCCCAGAGAAAAATGAACCACGCCAGTCCCAGGCGCAGGATCAACAGGGCCAAACCGTCTCTTGCTGTCGCTGACATTTCTTCCCCCTCGCACGCACACGTCGCATGCAGCGCGTTGATTGCCAAGTAAACATTCGGGGATGTCGCACAGCGCCACGATCCATGCCGCGAAAAAAAGAATGGCGCCGCGAGGGAGGGATCGCAGCGCCATTCATCTGGACAAAGGGTCCCTTCAGCCGATCAAGCCGCCCCCAGGTCCGGTCGTTTCGTCATAGTGTTGTTTGAGCCGCATCAGCGCGATGCGCAGCACGATCTTGCCAGATCGCGCCGACCAGCCGAGCTTTTTCTCGGCGGTTTCGAGCCCTTCAAGATAGCAGCAACAGCGCAGCACGACGTCAGACAGGCCCGGCCCGAGATCCTTTAGCGCATCGGCAACCCGCGCGCGCGCACGTTCCGGCCCATTGCCCACGCCGCTGTCCCCGGCAAATTTGCCCCGGCCGCCCGCCGTGAGGAACCGGTCCCAGTTCTGGGCGACCCGCGGGCCCATCTGGGCCAGTTCGAAATCCTCGCGCAGACGCTCGCCTGCTGTCACCAGATCATCCGTCAGAAAAACCGATCCGTCCTTGTCACGCCGCCGCGCGAGCGCGGTCAGCGGGGATTCGGCCAGGTTGTAACGCACCTTGCGCGGCTGCCCGGTTTCATTGTCCCGCACAGTGCGTTCACCCCAGACCCGGTGCTGGTCGGCGAAATCCGCGGGCGCTTCGGCAAGGCCAGGCGGGTTCTGCTCTTCACCTTCCAGCATTTCGGCCAGCGCCGTGCGCCCGGCGGCGGTGATCTTGTAGCGCGTGATGCGGCCCGCCGAATCCGCACTGATCCAGTCCTGCAAGGCCATCGCCTCGGCAATCTTGCGGTCCACCACTGCTGTTCTGGTGCTTTTTCCGCTGGCACCGTCGCGCACAACCACTGCCTTTTCCATGTCGACCGCAACTGCCAAAACCGCGCCCGTCTCGCAAAGACGGCGCAGGATGCGACGCGCATCCCGTGCCAGCGTCGGTGTGTCGGGGCTCTGATCCCTGGTCGCGTATTGCATCGAATTGCATTCCTTTCGTTGCCTGGTTGCAACCGACGAAGACTTTTGGACAACCCGCGCGCCCAGTTTGCGCAGCACCGCGTCGATCAGCGGATCGTCGCGGCGTGTCTCGTATTTGCGAATCTGACGCAGGACGGTCGACGCATGGCAGCCCGATTTTCGGGCCAGCTCGCGGATCGGCAGCCCGGCTTCGGTATGGGCCAGATAGTGCATCGCTGCATCCGGCACCCATGCCGGCAATCCCGCAAGTACGGGGGGTGATCCATCCCTGATGCGCATGTCGTTTGTTTTCCGTCCTCATTGTCTGCGCGGCGGGGCTTGCCACCCACTTGTCCACACATTTATGCACACAACCTATGAGTGCATTGGTTACCCGTTCGTTAATATTCGTCGGTATCCGCAGCATTGTTTCTAAAAGATAAACAGTTGCTAAACGAACGCGCGGCCCCGAATGGCCCTGCGCAACACTCGCTAAGGTTGTGCCATTGTGCAAAGGCCAGCGTGATGGGGATCAGGCCGGCACGGACCAAAGGAGTACCGGAAAATGAAAGATATTCTGTCAATGCTGAACGCTCTGCACCGTCCTCGGCTGTTGATTCGCGCCGCACGTATCGGGGCCGAAGATTACCGCCGGGCGGCCCATTTGCCGCGCATTCTGGGCTATGGGCAGTTGCCGCGCCACGGTAACGCGCTCATGCGCCTTATGGAGATCGAGGGAGAATTGAACGCTCTGCGTCTGGTCGAGGATTCATCCTACAGCCTGTTGCGTCACATCGACGTGCTGATCGCCATCGTCGGAGAAAGCCGCATTCTGCGCGCCGCACAGATCAACGCGCCCGCAGCCTGACACGGCAAAACGCACCGCTCACATAAAGCTGTCGGGTTCCGCGGCCTTCTTTCGCGCGACATAGTCCTCAAGCGCCTCGCGCGTGGCCGGGTCCATGTCGGGTTGGCGATAGTCGCCCAACAGTTTGGCCACACGGGCGGTGGCCAACGCCTGCGTGTCCCGCGCGCCCTCGTCTGCCCAGGTCTCGAACGGTTTGTAATCCAGCAGGTCCGACTTCCAGAATGCCGCCTTGAAATTTGCCTGGGTATGGGCGCAGCCAAGGTAGTGCCCGCCCGGACCCACTTCGCGTATCGCATCCATGGCCTGTGCATTTTCGTCGACCTGCACCCCTGCCGCCAGATGATGCAATGTCCCGAGTTGATCGGCGTCCATCACGAATTTCTCGTAGGAACTGACCAATCCACCTTCGAGCCAGCCACAGGCATGCAGCATGAAATTCACGCCAGACAACAATCCCATGTTCAGCGAATTGGATGTTTCATAAGCCGCCTGCGCATCCGGCAGTTTCGATCCGCAAAACGACCCGGCCGAGCGGAACGGCAATCCCAGCCTCCGCGCCAGTTGCCCGGCCCCATAGGTGATGTGCGCCGCTTCTGGTGTTCCGAACGTCGGCGCCCCCGAATTCATGTCGATCGAGGTGACAAAGGCCCCCATGATGACCGGCGCGCCGGCCTTGCAAAGCTGGGAATAGGCAATACCGGCAAGCACTTCGGCCAGAACCTGGGTGAGTGTCCCGGCAACAGACACCGGCGCCATCGCACCGCCCACGATGAATGGCGAAATGATGCATCCCTGCCCGGCCTGGGCATAGACCTCAAGCGCGCCCATCATCACATCGTCAAAGGTCATCGGCGAGTTGATGTTGATCAGCGATGTCATGACCGCATTTTCGGCAACGAATTCCTTGCCGAACAGAATCTCTGACATCTCGACCGAATCGCGCGCCCGGCTCGGCTCTGTTACCGACCCCATATAGGGCTTGTCGGAAAGGGTCATATGGGCAAGCAGCATGTCCAGATGGCGCTTGTTCACCGCAACATCCGTCGGCTCGCAGACTGTGCCGCCCGAATGGTGCAACCATTTCGACATATAGCCCAGTTTCACGAAGTTGCGGAAATCCTCCATCGTGGCATAGCGGCGCCCGCCTGCGGCATCGCGCACGAATGGGGGGCCATAAACCGGTGCCAGAACAAGGTTTTTGCCGCCAATCACCACATTGCGGTCAGGATTGCGGGCATGCTGGGTATAGCTGGAAGGTGCTGTCGCGCACAGCTTGCGTGCCAACCCGCGCGGGATGCGCACGCGGTCTCCGTCAATGTCGGCACCGGCATCCTGCCAGCGCTTGAGGGCTGCCGGGTTGTCGGGGAAATTCACGCCGATCTCTTCCAGGACCGTCTCTGCGTTGTGCTCGATCATCTCAAGCGCTTCATCGTTCAGCACTTCATAGTTGGGAATGTTGCGCTCGATAAAGCGCGCAGTCTCGAACGAAACCGCACTGCGCTCGGCGCGGCGGGCCGCGCCGCCGCCACCACGTGTACGTCTGCCTGTTGCTGCTGCTTCGGCCATGGCTCATCCCCTCAAACGTGTCGGTCCGTTGCAAACGGCTTACCCGATCAAACCCGGTCAGACGCGCAGTAAGCGCCGCAAGAGGGAAAAAAGCGACATAGCTCTTCTCTGATTTAGAAAAATCCCGGGGGTCCGGGGGCTGGCCCCCGGTCGGGCGCTTGCCAGTCGCGCGGCGCGCGCCTATTGCACGTGCATGACAGACCAGATTCATGACCGCCTTCTCATCATCGATTTCGGCAGCCAGGTGACGCAACTGATCGCGCGGCGTCTGCGCGAACTGAACGTCTATTGCGAAATCCACCCCTACCAGAACGTGACCCTCGATTTCGTGACCCAGATGGGCCCGCGCGCCATCATCCTGTCGGGCGGGCCTGACAGTGTGACACGCCCCGGCTCGCCGCGCGCACCGGACGGCATATTCGATCTTGGCCTGCCGATCCTCGGCATCTGCTATGGCCAGCAGGTGATGATGCAGCAATTGGGCGGCGAAGTGCTGGGCGGCAAGATCTCGGGCGGTGGCGGTACAGCCGAATTCGGGCGCGCGTTTGTCACCCCTGCGGGCGAACTTGACCTGCTGAGTGGCTGGTTCGACACGGGCCGCGAACAGGTGTGGATGAGCCATGGCGACCACGTCTCGAAACTGGCGGACGGCTTTGCCGTCTACGGCACCTCCCCCAACGCGCCCTATGCCGTGACAGCGGACACCGCCCGCCACTTTTATGCCGTGCAGTTCCACCCCGAAGTGCACCACACGCCGCGTGGTGCCAAACTCTATGAAAACTTTGTGCGTCTTGCAGGTTTCAAAGGCGACTGGACCATGGGCGCCTACCGCGAGGAAGCCATCCAGAAAATCCGCGACCAGATCGGCGCCAAGAACGTGATCTGCGCCCTGTCCGGCGGTGTGGACAGTTCGGTGGCCGCCGCGTTGATCCATGAGGCGGTGGGCGATCAACTGACATGCGTTTTTGTCGACCACGGACTGTTGCGCAAGGACGAGGCCGCCGAAGTCGTGGGCATGTTCCGCGACAACATGAACCTGTCGGTCATTCATGCTGACGAAGCCGACCTGTTTCTTGGCGAACTCGACGGTGTCAGCGACCCCGAAACCAAGCGCAAGATCATCGGCCGCCTGTTCATCGACGTGTTCCAGAAATATGCGGATCAGATCGAGGGGGCGGAATTCCTGGCGCAGGGCACGCTGTACCCCGATGTTATCGAATCGGTGTCGTTTTCGGGGGGGCCCTCGGTCACCATCAAATCGCATCACAACGTCGGCGGCCTGCCGGAAAAGATGGGCCTGAAACTGGTCGAGCCGCTGCGCGAGCTGTTCAAGGACGAGGTGCGCGCATTGGGGCGCGAGTTGGGTCTGCCGGCCAGCTTTATCGGACGCCACCCCTTTCCCGGCCCCGGCCTTGCCATCCGCTGCCCCGGAGAGATCACGCGGCCCAAGCTGGAAATCCTGCGCGAGGCCGATGCGGTCTATATCGACCAGATCCGCAAGCACGGACTTTATGACGACATCTGGCAGGCGTTTGTCGCGGTCCTGCCGGTGCGCACCGTGGGCGTGATGGGTGACGGGCGCACCTATGATTATGCCTGCGCCCTGCGCGCGGTCACATCGGTGGATGGCATGACGGCGGACTATTACCCGTTCACCCACGACTTTCTGGGCGAAACCGCCACACGGATCATCAACGAGGTGCCCGGCATCAACAGGGTGACCTACGACATCACCTCGAAACCGCCCGGAACCATTGAATGGGAATGATTCTGCCCGCGCTGGGGTGTCCGATTTCACGCCGAGCTATGAATTAACCCTTTGATATTAAATAATATAGCGCCCTGCACGTTTCATCGGTTATCGATGGGTTATCGAGTATTGTGACGGCATACTCGACGGCACTCTCGATTTTGAAATCCGCCAATATCTGATTTGCCATCAGGACGTCGAATGCGATGACGGTACAAATATCTAAACATTGTGCTGATCCAAAAGGTAAATACTCAGGATCGGGTAAGAAATTCCAGCTGACGATATGTGCGTCACAGTTCGGCCATCAGGCACAATCGTGTTCCGTTTCGACTATCGTTTGACTGATCGTCGTGAGACGCTCACACTTGGTCGTTATGGCTCAGCGGGCCTATCTCTGGCCCGCGCTCGGGAGGCAATGACCGATGCGAAACGTCTCATTGCCGAAGGTCGTTCGCCCGCGCAGGAGAAGCAACGCGAGAAGCGACGCCTGAAGGACGCGAAGAGCTTCGGTGAGTTTGGCGAACGATGGCTGAAGGACGCGAAGATGGCGGACAGTACGCGCGCTATGCGGCGCTCAGTGTTCGAGCGGGATATCCTCCCGACATTCCGAAATCGGTTGCTGTGACAGATCAGTGCTGACGACCTGCGAATGAGGTGTGCAACGGTCAAGGATCGCGGCGCACCAGCGACCGCCATCCATGTTCGGGACATCGTGAAACTGATCTACGCATTCGCGATCCTTCACGGAGAGAAAGTCGCAAATCCTGCTGATGAAGCTGGGCCATCGTCCATAGCCACGTTCGTTCCGAGAGAGCGGTCGTTGTTGCCCTCAGAGATAAGAATTATGCTGAACCAGCTTGAACATGTCGCGACCCTCCCGACCATTCGTCTGGGCGTCAAAATGTTCCTGTTAACCATGGTGAGAAAGAGCGAACTTCAGGACGCAACCTGGGATGAAGTCGATTTTGAGAATGCGGTTTGGTCGATACGCGTCTTCATACTTCGCAAGCTTCGTGCTGCGCTTTTGTCACCTCTGTGTACAGCAACTTTCAGCCGCATATGCCCGTCAGGTGCCGCAACGGACCGATTGCGTCAAAACAGCACAAGTGCGCCAACGTAGCGCGCATGCCAGTCTTCGCAAAACGCCCGTCTTTACCCGTCAAATACATGCTTCAACGGCTACGATAACGCTAAAACCGCTATCCAGGAACGCAAAAGAGTCCCGTGGTGTGCCAACAAACTGTTACCAATAAAAAACGCCCACTCAAATGAGCAGGCGTTGGATTTCGTTGTATATTTTCGTCGCTCGACGTTAGCGCTTGGAGAACTGGAAGCTCTTGCGCGCCTTGGCTTTGCCGTATTTCTTACGTTCGACCACACGGCTGTCGCGGGTAAGGAAACCTGCCGCCTTGAGCGCACCGCGCAACGAGGGGTCGTACAGTTGCAGGGCCTTGGACACGCCGTGCTTGACCGCACCGGCCTGACCCGACAGTCCGCCGCCCTTGACGGTGGCGACCACGTCGAACTGGCCTTCGACACCAGCGACGGAAAAGGGCTGAGCAAGGATCATCTGCAGCACGGGGCGCGCAAAATACTCGTTCATTTCCTTGCCGTTCACAGTGACCTTGCCGGAACCGGGCTTGATCCAGACGCGGGCGACCGCATCCTTGCGCTTGCCGGTGGCATAGGAGCGGCCCAACGCGTCACGGACGGGCTCACGGTGCACCATTTCGACCTCTGCCGGGGCGGCGTCGCCAGCCACAGCCTGCAGGTCTTCGAGTGTGTTGATTTCGTCAGCCATGCTCATGCGCTCCGCGTGTTTTTCTTGTTCATGGAGGCTACGTCCAGAACTTCGGGCTCTTGCGCCGAATGGGGGTGATCGCCGCCTGCGTAGACACGCAGGTTGGTCATGATCTGGCGGCTCAGCTTGTTGCCGGGCAGCATACGCTTGACCGCAAGGGTCACGACGCGCTCGGGATGTGCGCCTTCAAGGATCTGTTCCTTGGTGCGGCTTTTGATCCCGCCGGGGTGGCCGGTGTGCCAGTAATGGCTTTCCTGGCGCTTGTTGCCGGTCAGCTGGATCTTGTCGGCGTTGATGATGATGACATTGTCACCACAATCCATGTGCGGCGTGAACGAAGGCTTGTGCTTGCCACGCAGGCGCATGGCGACAATCGAGGCAAGACGACCCAGTACGACGCCGCTCGCGTCGATGAGGATCCATTTCTTGTCGATGTCCGCAGGTGTTGCGGTATAGGTTTTCATGTGTCGCATCCCCTGGAGGGTTCGAATTTCGGATTGGCCGGGTATAGGCGTGTCGCAAATGCACGTCAACGCCGTTCGCATAGAAAATATCATTACAAAACAGCGCTTTGCAAATAAGGTATTTATATACCCCATCATTTCGCGCCATTGTGCCCTTGCATTGCCCCGACCCGTGTCACATGAGGGTGACGCACCCGCCCCAAGGCCCTGATCGCCCATGTTTTTGACCCTTGCCGCCCCTGCCCTGTCCGCGCTTGCGCTGATCGCCTTTGGCACGCTTGCGGGCATTCCGGCGGTGCGCAAGCTGATCGCGGTCTACGAGGCCAAGCACGAATTGCGTCAGGGTTCGACCGGGTGGCTGCGCAGTATCGGTGGCTGGTCGATCATCGCCTTCTGGCTGATGACGACATGGTTCGTCGCCACCATCATCGGCGACTGGGGCGCGACGGGCGATCTGGAGGGCGCGATCAACCGCTCGTGGCTGCGCTTGCGGGTTCTCTTGGAAATCGCGATGGCGATCATGGACTCCGACTGATGGCCGCGCCCGTCCTTCAGTCAGAGCTGCAATGCGCACGGTGCGCGGGCCAGTGTCTGTATGATCCGGCGACGCAGGCGCTGGCCTGTTCCAGTTGCGGCAATGTTACCCGACTGGAAACCCCGGATGACGCGCAGGCCGCGCAGGAATTTCTCTATGACCCGCTGGCGCCGGTGCCCGAAGCCGAGGTGGCGTTTGAAACGCTCGTGCATCGCTGTGAAACCTGCGGCGGCACGGTTACCTTTGTCGCCCAGTCGCTGAGCACGCTGTGCCCCTATTGCGATGGCCCCGTGGTGATCGACACCAGGGACAACGGGTACGAGCCGATGGCGCTGATCCCGTTTCGGGTGCCCGAACGCGACGCCCAGGCGCGGGCACAGGATTGGGTGAAAAATCGCATTGCCGCCCCCGGCGATCTGGCGGGCATCGTGTCAAAGGCACGTGTTGCAGGTCTGTACGTCCCGTTCTGGACCTTTGATAGCACCGAGGTGATCCAGTACTGGGCCAGCTACAAGGTCCGCCGCAACAAACGCACCTATACGCGCAACACGTCCGGGCACCTTTCCATGCACTTTGACGACATGCTGATCCCGGCCTCGCATCACGTCACGCCGCTGATCCGCGACGGCATCCTGCATGATTTCTATCCTGAACGGCTGCGGCCCTACCGCGCGGGCTATGTTGCGGGCTTTGCCGCCGAACAGCACCACCAGACAATCGCCCAAGGGCTGGACATCAAGGGCAACGAAAAGGCCCTGCTGATCCGCAACCGGATCAAGCGGCACATCAACAAACGGGGCGTGCACAACATCCGCTATCAAACCGATACCAGCGGCATTCACTATCGCCGCATTCTGCTGCCGGTGTGGATCCTGCACTATTCCCATGGCGGCAAGGCCAGGAAGGTTGTCGTGTGCGGTATCCAAGGGCGCGCCTATGGAGAGCGGCCGTTTTCAAGCTGGAAACTGGCAGGCTATGCCGCCGCGCTGACGTCCATCGCCGTGGGTCTTGGCCTTGCCTGGGGGGCGGCGGGGTTGCTTTAGACGCTGATGGATTCGGGTGGATTGTCGAGCAGCTCGCGCAGGCGCAGAATGGCGGCCTCAAATCGTGCCAATCCGACGCCCGCATTGACGGCAAAGCGCACCGCATGAGGCGCGCGCGCATCGCGGCAGGCGTATTCCTCGGCCGCACGGATGCGCACACCCCGGGCTTCGGCCGCCTGCACGAATGCCCCGGCCCGCCAGCCTTCGGGCAAACGCAGCCACACAAACGGCACGTCGGTGCGCCATTCCAGATCATAGCCTCCCAGCACATTGACCGCTGCGCGCACATATGCGCCAATTTCGTCACGCGCACGCATCATCATGTCAGCCAAGTCGGGATGGATCAGCAATCGCGCGGCCAGATCGGTCATCGGGGTCGCGAGGCCGAAAAAGGAATATTCCGCCGTGCGCCGCAGCATGGCCGCCTGCCCCTTGGGGGCGACGGCGATACCGATGCGCAGCGCGGGGGTGACGGATTTCGAAATCGACGAAATGTACCAGCTGCGCTCGGGGGCCAGCATCCGATAGCTCGGGGCCTGTGCCGCACCAAGGCGGTAACAGTCGTCTTCGAGGATGTGCAGATCGTGGCGGCGGATCACGTCGACCAGGGCCACGCGCCGGTGTTCAGGGGTAAAGCCGCAGGTCGGATTGTGCACCTCGGGCGATGTGCAGAACACCTGTGCGTCATGGGCCTTGATCGCCGCCTCAAGCGCATCGGGCATCACACCCTCGCCGTCCATCGCCACCGGGATCACATCGGCGCGCAAAAGTTCTGCGGCCCGACGGAAACCCGGATAGGCCAGGTCCTCGACCAGCACGGCGGGCCTGCGCCCGCGCAAGAGCGCCTGAAGGATCAGCAGGATCGCATTCTGTCCGCCATGGGCAAGTTGAATGTCGGCTTCGCTGATCGACCCCAGCGGCGCGCTCGACAACCACTGCAGCGCCGCCTCGCGGGCCGGGCGCGCACCCGCGCGGGTGGGATAATGCATCATGCCCGAGGGCGGATCAGCCGCGACTTCTGCCAGCAGGGTGCGGATCAGCGTTGCCTGTCCCACATTGGGCAGATGCGGCGAAAACAGATTGACCTGCCAGGTCTGCTCTTCCGCATTGTGCGTGGTGGAATCGACTTCAACCGGGGCATCGGCCAATAGCGGCGCCCTGGTATCAGGCGTCGCGACAAACGTGCCCCGCCCCACTTGGGCAACCAGCGTGCCGTCATCCGTCAGCATCGTGTAGGCGCGCGCCACGGTGCCCGGTGTGATCCCCAGTTTCCACGCCAGATCGCGCACGGGGGGCAGCTTTTCGCCCGGCGTCAGCGCCTTTGCCGCGATCTTGTCACGGATCGCCTGCATCACCGCCTTGTATTTGGGACTCGCGGTGTCGAGCAGCTCTTCCCGCCAAATTGTATCCATTACAATATTTCCATAGATTTCAACCATACGTCTATTGTACCTTTATTCATGGCAAATACGCCAAATTGTGTCAATACAATTACAGGAGATTTCCATGACACACAGATCCACGACCCCCGCCGACCACCTCGCCTATCTCACGGCGCAGTCCGCCATGCCCGCGGCATCGGTGATCGCGGTGCGCGTCGCGTTTGTGGTGTCACAATGGGCCACACGGCGCCGTACGCGCCGCGCGCTCACTCAGTTGAACGATCATCAACTGCGCGATGTGGGACTGACACCTGCCGAGGCATTTACGGAATCCCGGCGCGTGTTCTGGCGGGCGTGACATCCCCGTGGCTTCCGCCAGACCTCTTCCCTTGCGGCCGGGTGCGTCCCGGTCGCATTTTTTTGCAGACCCTGGTCAAGCGACCTGTCCCGGCCGTCATTTCATTCCGGCAACTCAACGCCCTGGGGCGGAATGGCATAGGTCAGGCTGGCCCGCGCCACGGGCTTGTCCGTTCCTTCGGAATAAATCAGGACGTCCGAGACCGACAGTTGCTTGCCCAGCTTCAAGAGCCGCCCATGCGCGATCAGATCGACCCCGGCAGCAGGCTTGCGCATGAAGTCGATGGAACAATTCGTCGTCACCGCCAGCGCGCGCGGCCCGATCTGCGCCAGCGTCACCACATAGGCGGTCACATCCGCCAGCCCGAACATCGCAGGGCCCCAAACAGTGCCACCGGGGCGCAGGTGGCGATCCTGTACCAACAGACGCAGGACCACACCGGTCTCGCTCACCTCTTCGACGTGAAACTCCCCCGCGGCCTCCAGAAACGCCTTTTCCAAAAAGGCGTTCATCTGATCGGCATCCATAACGACAGCCATGCTTTTCCTCCCGGTCTGATTGCCCTAGGGTTTGCCGAACCCAGGCAGGAGGGCAAGATGGCAATTCTGGAACGTGAGGTCACGGGCGCGGTGATGCATCTGCGGATGAACGCACCCGAGCGGCTGAATGCGCTGAGCGACGAGATGATCGCGGCACTGCACGGCACGTTTGACGAGGTGGCCGGGGACGGTGCGGTGCGCGCCGTGATCCTGTCGGGTGCAGGCAAGGCGTTCTGCGCAGGCCACGACCTGAAGCAGATGACCGCTGGGCGCCAGAATGCCGATGGTGGTGCTGCCTATTTCAAGGACCTGTTTGATCGGTGTGCGGCCTTGATGGCGCGCATCCAGTCCCTGCCCCAGCCTGTCATCGCACAGGTTCATGGCATCGCGACCGCAGCCGGGTGCCAGTTGGTCGCCACGTGCGATCTGGCCGTCGCGGCGCATGGCACACGCTTTGGCGTGAACGGTGTCAACATCGGGCTGTTTTGCTCGACACCGATGGTGGCCCTGTCCCGCAATATCCCGCGCAAACAGGCCTTTGAAATGCTGACAACCGGCGACTTCATCGAAGCGGAACGCGCCGCAATGCTGGGTCTGATCAATCGCGCCGTGTCCCCGGACGATCTGGCGGATGAAACGAACGCACTGGCCGCGCAACTGGCCGCCAAGCTTGGCTCCGCCGTGCGCATCGGGAAAGAGGCATTCTATACCCAGATTCAGATGCCCGTGGCCGACGCCTATGCCTATGCCGGACAGGTCATGGTTGACAATATGGCGCACCCGGACACCAAAGAAGGCATTGCTGCCTTTATCGACAAGCGCCCGCCCGACTGGTCGCAATAGGCTTTGACCCATAAAAACAAGGGCAACCTGCGGTTGTTTCCAAAACGGCACCGGATTGTCTCCGATTGAGCGCTACCAATTCGGGCGCAAATGAGGCACAAATTGGACACGGTTAACAACCGTTGACGATTTTGGGTCGCCGACTGGCGGAAGGTCCCTCCAGGTCAGCCTCTCACTGACCGACCATCCCCGCAGCGGCGACCCCAAAAATCCCCCCACAGTGCAGACAAACCGGCCACAGCCCTGCCGCGTTACGCCGGCGGCAGGCAATCCCGCGCATCCAGATCCAGCACCGGGTCATTCGGGCCGCATTCCTCGCCCGATATCGGATAGGTTTGCGGGTTTTCGCAGGCTGGCAGGAAAACCAGTGCGATAAGGGCGAGGGCAGATTTGGCGTATGTCATGTCAGTCTCCGAACATCTTGAACTGACAACCTTGTAAGGTGAGACGGGGCACGATGATTGACATCGCTCAATGCTGTGCACATTGCGCGTGCGTGTGCTTTGCCCTACATGCCCAGCATGACAAAGACATTGCATATCGTGGGCGGCGGCATGGCCGGGTCCGAGGCCGCGTGGCAGGCCGCCAACATGGGTGTTTGCGTGGTGATCCACGAAATGCGCCCCGACGTCGGCACCTTTGCGCATCAAACCGGGTTGCTTGGCGAAATGGTGTGTTCCAATTCCTTCCGGTCGGATGACAGCGAACAGAACGCCGTGGGCCTGCTGCACTGGGAAATGCGCGTCGCGGATGGGCTGATCATGGCCACCGCGGACAAGCATCGCCTGCCCGCTGGCGGGGCCCTTGCGGTCGACCGCGACCCGTTCGCACAATCGGTGACAGATGCGCTGATGGCCCACCCCAACATCCGCGTGGACTATGGCGAAATCACCACCCTGCCCGATGACGGCCATTGGATTTTCGCAACCGGCCCGCTGACCTCAACTGCCCTGGGGCAGGCGATTGCCGCTGAAACCGGCGGCGAAGCGCTGGCCTTTTTCGACGCTATCGCCCCCATCGTCTATTTCGACAGCATCGACATGGAAAAGGCGTGGATGCAATCGCGCTATGACAAGGGCGAGACCGAGGCAGAGCGCACCGCCTACCTCAACTGCCCGATGGACCGGGACCAGTACGAGGCGTTCATCGACGCATTGCTGGCCGCAGACAAGACAGAGTTCAAGGAAGGCGAAGAGACATCCTCCCCCATCCCAACCCCCTATTTCGACGGCTGCCTGCCTATCGAAGTCATGGCCGAACGGGGCCGCGAGACGCTGCGCTTTGGCCCGATGAAGCCTGTGGGCCTGACCAACGCACATCAACCGGACGTGAAACCCTATGCGGTTGTTCAGCTGCGGCGCGACAACAAGCTGGGTACGCTTTACAACATCGTCGGCTTTCAGACAAAGATGAAGTATGGCGCGCAAACGGATGTATTCAAACAAATTCCCGGACTTGAGAATGCCAGTTTTGCCCGTTTGGGCGGCATCCACCGCAACACGTTCCTGAACTCTCCGACGCTGCTGCATGCCGACATGCGCCTCAGATCGCGACCCAATATCCGCTTTGCCGGACAAATTACCGGGGTCGAAGGATATGTGGAATCCGCGGCCATGGGCCTGCTTGCGGGACGCATGGCGGCCACCGAACTCCTTGGCGGTGCGCTGGACGTCCCCCCGGCGACGACGGCGATGGGCGCATTGATCACCCACATCACGGGCGGGGCCGAGGCCAGGACATTCCAGCCGATGAACGTGAATTTCGGCCTGTTTCCACCAGTCGAGGGCCTCAAGGCCGGACGACGCGGGCGCAAGGATCGCTACAAGGCCTATACCGACCGCGCCAAGGCCGACTGGCAATGCTGGCTCGCCCCGCAGGCACGCGCGGCCTGACACCCCTCTGGACCTGAGGGTCAGAGCCGCTAAAATGGCCTCATGACAAAATTTCTGGACAAGGCCTATCAGGCCCGCGACGCGGACTCGACCCGCGCACTTTATGATGACTGGGCAGCAAGTTACGAGGCAGAAGTGGCCGAAAACGGCTATGCCACGCCCGGGCGCTGCGCCAAGACGCTCAAGACATATGCACGTGATCTGGGCGCACCCGTCCTGGATTTCGGGTGCGGCACCGGCCTGTCGGGCCTTGCCCTCAAACTCGCGGGGTTCGAGACCATCGACGGTGTGGACCTGTCTGCCGAGATGCTGACAGAGGCGCGCGGCAAAGGTGTTTATCGACATCTCGACCAGATCGAAGCGGGCGGCACGTTGCCCCGCAAGGACTATGCCCTGTGCGCCGCGATCGGCGTGATCGGGGCCGGTGCGGCCCCCATTTCCGTACTGCACACGCTGATGCGCGCGCTGCCGCGCGACGGCAAGCTGGTGTTCTCCTTCAATGATCATGCGCTCGAAGACCGCTCGAACGAGGCGGGTGTTTGCGAATGGACCGATTGTGGCGCCGCGCGCCTGCTGTTCAAGGAACACGGCCCCCACCTGCCCGGAATCGGGTTGAAATCCACCGTGTACGTGCTTGAAAAAGCGTGACATTCACAACCCGTTTCGCTCCGTCCCCGACGGGCCCGCTGCACCTTGGTCACGCCTATTCGGCGATGTTGGCCCATGATATGGCGCACGCCGCGCAAGGACAGTTTCTGTTGCGGATCGAAGACATTGATCAATCCCGCGCGCGCCCTCACTGGGAAGAACAGATTTTTGACGATCTGTCGTGGCTCGGGCTTGACTGGCCAATCCCTGTTCTGCGCCAGTCGGATAACATGAAATCTTATACGCAAGCACTTGATAAAATGTGGCAAAATGGCCTTATTTATCAATGTGACTGCACCCGGCGTGACATCGAAGAAGCGGCCAGTGCCCCGCAGGAAGGCGTGCCGACCCATGGGCTCGACGGACTGATCTATCCCGGGACCTGCCGTGTGCGGCATCCACGCAGCGGCGCGCGCCCAGAGGGCAAGGCCCTGCGGCTCGACATCCAGGCCGCGCTGGCACAATTCACCGTTCCCGTCGCCTACATAGAAACCGGGGAAAACGCGGGCCACATCAATGCCACGGGCATGACGGAAACATCAGGCGACATCGTTCTGGCGCGGCGCGACATGGGTACGTCCTATCATCTGTCGGTCGTTGTCGACGATGCCGCGCAATCGATCACCCATGTGGTGCGCGGCGCCGATCTCGCCGAAGCGACCCGGATCCATGTGTTGCTGCAAGGTCTGCTGGGCTTGCCGACGCCGATCTACCACCACCACCGCCTAATCCGCGACGATGCGGGCAAACGTCTTGCCAAGCGCGACGATGCACGCGCCATCGCCAAATACCGCGCAGAGGGCGCAACGCCTGCAGATATGCGCGCAATGGTCGGGCTTGCCCCCTTCTCTGATTTAAAAAATCCTCGGGGGGAGGCGAAGCCGGGGGGCAGACAGCCCCCTAACTGGTCGGTCCCGGCATCTGATGGGTTGGATCAAAATTAGAACTTTCTGGCTCGGCTGTCCAGATTTCGCAGATGTTTTCGCAGGGCGTGCGGCCGCGCAGTGTCTTCAGGCGACGCGCAAAATTGTATGCGGCGATAGCGTCGTCGGGATGGGCAGACAACTGGTCGTGGCTGTCATAGTGGAACCGTCTGACCGTGGCGTCCTTGATCGTTCTGTTGACCTGCCCGTTTGCCCTCGGGGTGATGCACTTTGGTCAGTCTGCGCTCGATCCCGTCTTCCACGCACCGCAATGCCGAACTATGCGTCAAGGCCCGCGCGATGGGACCCGTGCCGGCAATCCAGGCTTTCGCTGCCAGCAGAAGAACACGGGCCAAAACGGACAAGATCGACGCGGAACTTGTTGCGCGCTTCATGGCTTTCCGGCCAGAGGCGGGGCGCACCCTGCCACATGAAAAGATACGCCATCTCAGAGCCCTGATGTCGAAGCGCGGGCAGTTTGTAGAGACGCGCAAACGACGCCTCGCTCAGATCAAATCGCATGAGAAACCGGGATACGCTGATGGACTCGCTGTTATGGACGACAAGCTGAAGGGCCTTCTGACTCGGCAAATTGCAGAATTGGAAGCGCAGATCGCGCAGACCATCAGCCCAAACGATAGACTTGCCTGGGCCGCGAAAATCCTGCGGTCCGTTCGCGGTATCGGCCCCGTCGCCAGCACCATGTTTATCGCTGAGATGCCCGAACCTGGACAAATCAAAGGTGAGCACGCTGCGACCTTCGCCGGCCTCGCACCAATGGCACATGACAGCGGCGCGAAGGGCGGCAAACGCGTTATCGGAGGAGGAAGACGCGCATGACGACACGTCATGTTCCAGGCCGCCCTCGTCACCGGCCATCACACCCCAGTCGTCAGAACACTTGCGGATCGTCTTCGCTTGGCAGGAAAACCACACAAGGTCTTCATCACCGCAGTCGCCGCAAAGCTCGTCACAATCGCGAATGTGCTCTGCAAATCACGCCAGAAATGGGTATCTCAACACGTCTGAGAACCACAAGTTGCTAAAACAGCTCCACCCCCTGACCATACACAATCGGCGGTTCGACATCCACCAAACGCACCTCAGTGTCGGTCAGCTTTTGAAACGCGCGCCCCGTGGCCGGCCAAAAGCGGAGGTTGCGGGCCTGCGTGCCGCCAAATGAAGCCTGAGCCAGCGGAATGCGTTCTTGCGCCAGAAAACGTTCGGTGAACTCGACATTCTGCTGCCCGATATCCGACAACCCCCGGATCATGCGTGCCCCGCCGAAGGCCTTGGCCTTGAGCCGGTGGCGCATCGCCCCCTGTTTGAGCAGATCGTTGATCAAGATTTCCATAGCCTGTAGCCCGGACAGCGTCCGGGCCTGACTGCCCGAACTGGGCCTTGGCAACAACATGTGATTCATTCCGCCAAGACCCGCCTCCTCATCCCACAGGCAAACAGAGACACACGACCCCAGAAGTGTCGTGATGACAACGCCGGGGTCGGATCCGGTCGCGTGCTCGCCTTGCGTTATGTGAATGCGTGTCTCGTTCATGTTGCAGGCACGCTTGCCCTTGTCCGGCGCATCCGTGACAGCATCCGGGTGCCAATTTCCTCAATTGCGGCTTCATCCTCGGACGCGTTCAAAGACAGCGCGGCGCCGGGCATGCCGTACACAACACAGCTCTCCCGCGACTGACCGAGTGTCCGTGCCCCCCTGCGCCGCAAGGCCAGCATCCCCTTTGCCCCGTCATTGCCAAGCCCGGTCAGCAGAATTGCACCGACCTGTCGCGCCCACGGCACCGCAGAAGCGAACAATACGTCCACCGACGGGCAATAGGTCTGTTCATATTGGCGGGCGGTTTCATGAATGTGCCAGGCACCGCTGTGCCAGACCACACAGGTCTGACGATCCTGCGCGGGTGCAATGCGCACAGTCCCCGGGGCCAAGCGCATTTCATTGCTCGAGAACGCAACGTCGTGCGCCCCAATCCGGTCAAGGCGCTGCACAAAGCTTGTCAGGTATTGCTGCGGCATATGTTGCGCAATGACGATCGGCGGAACGTTGCTGCTGTTCAGATTGCCAAGCATGGTTTCGATTGCCGCGACCCCGCCGGTCGATGCGCCAACCAGCAAGATCCTGTCTGAAAACGCGTTCTTTTCCGAAATGGGAGTGTGCCCGTTGATTGGCTGACCGATCGCTGCGGCAAAGATACTGTCACACAACGCTTTCATGGTTTCCTGGGTGGGGAATTGCGGTTTGGAAATGCAGGCGACGGCACCGACGGCCAAGGCCTGTTCTGCGGCGGGGTTACCTTTCAGGATGCCGCTGGCCAGCATGATGACGGGCATCGGATGCAGGCGCATCAGATGAGTCAGGAATTCAAGCCCGTTCATTCCCGGCATCTCTATATCGAGAGTCAGGACATCGGGTTCAGTCGCCTTGATGAGTTCGCGTGCTTCCCCGGCAGATCCGGCCATCCCAACGATTTGCAGTCTCGGATCCAGGGCGATGACACTTTTCAACCATCGGCGCATGGTGAGCGAGTCGTCGACGACGGCCACGCGCACAGGTTTGGTCGGTTGTTTGGGTGTCATGCATTCTGGCCGCAAGGGGGCAAGATGGTCTGTGCCATTCTTGCCGCCACGGCAGCATATCGCGGGTGCGAGAAAAGCCTGTTCCATCTGTGGCGGTTTGACGACAGGTCCGGCCTGGGCCGCGCCCACGCCCTTTCTCGCAAGAATAGGGCCCGGCGCCGGGCAAGGAAGGAAATGGATCGAGTCGTCATGACGAATGGTCTGCCTGCCTGTGCGGATATCTGGGCGACACTACCCAAACAGGCATGAAGACCGGATTAATCCGGACAAGTCCGCATCAGGCCCCTGCCCGCGCAGCGCACCCGTTCGAACCAGATAAATCCCATCCCGTGCGAGCATGTCGATCAGGACAGTCTTTCGGCGTTCCATGCAAACCCTGAGTGACCCGATAAAGGGGCTCAAGTTCGAAGCCGAGAAGCTCTCACCGTTTTTTTGCGAAACGACTGCCGCCCGGTTCTTCGATCAGGAGGGTTCCGGCGAAATCCAGCACCAAATGGGGGATGCAATGGCGGATTGAAATGCGGAGTGGACGGCAGAATGGCGGCAGGCAAACCCCTTACGGCGACCTATGCGAAGAACGTCACCAAGCCCGGGAAGTATTTCGACAGCAGCCGTATGAGGCTGTTCCTGCGGATCGGCAATGATGGTCGCAAGCATTGGGTCCAGCGGATCGTGTTTTCGGGCAAGCGTCAGGAGATTGGTTTGGGGAATTTCCCGCTCGTCACTTTGGCGATGGCGCGGGAACAGGCGCTTACGAACAAGCGCAGGGTGCATATGGGTGGCGATCCGCTTGCCCAGAAACGGAAATCCCGGGTCGATACCAGCTTTGCCAGCGTGGTCGAAAAGTACCTTGAGGCCAAGCTTTCGGAGTTTCGTAGCGAAAAACACAAAAAACAGTGGCGGGCCACTCTGGACACATACGCCACTCCTGTGATCGGCCATTTGTCAGTGGAAAACATCCATGTCACGGATGTTGTCGCGGTTCTCAAACCAATCTGGGAAGAAAAGACGGAAACTGCCAGCCGATTGCGTGGGCGCGTTGGCAGGTGGATTTTGCTGTGCTTAATCGGGCTTACGCGGCGCTTACAGGCAGTTACCGCTTCGGGTCGGCTCCGATGCGTCAACACCGGAACCGACGGGAATTCAGGAATTTGAGCAATCCCTGTCGTTCTCGATACTGCTGACAACAGGTCGCGTCAAAACAAATGGCGCGGCACGCGACGAGGCACGTTGAAATGCACGACAAAATCTATCACAGGCCAGATGTGGAATCTCTGGTTGGTCTGTCCAGGTCCACCATCTACGTCATGATTGCCGACGGCACATTCCCGAAACCGATCAAGCTTGGAAATCGCGCAGTCGGCTGGCGTCACTCGGATGTGTTGACATGGCTGCAAATCCGCACAAGCGAGGCGGTGTAGCGCAATGGGACAGCAACACGAAACTTCAGCCGATTACGCTCGCGTCATGTTCGTATGTGATCGTTATCGGGTCGCCGTTTGTCGCGATGATCTGCAATGGCTATTCCAACGACGCGTAACGCGTGAAACCTGTGCCAGAGCGTGGTGGCGAACCTTGGGCTGCAAGTCTGGGCGGACCTGAGTGCAAGCGGCATGAAAGCCCTGCGCTTACCGAATTGCCCCGGCGACCTTGTGATTGCACCTGATGGCGATGCTGCCGGACACAGCGCAGTGCAGGCATTGGCGCAACGGGCCTATGCGACGGGGGTTGGCGCGTTTCGCTTCTATCCACGCCAGATGGATATGTTTGGAATGACGTTCTGACCGACGATCCACCTGGCTTGCGCATGACCAACCCAGTGACAAAACCGACAGAACCCAGACGCGGGCAGGTTTTGTCGGTTCTGTCGGTTCTGTCGGTTTTGTCAGAGGGGAAGGGCGGATTGCGGCCATTCTCTGCTGGTGCGAGGCAAGAGCGCGCCAATGGCGAGAGCCGACATTCACACAGCCACGACTCTGGGTTTCCTTCTGCGGCGCGGAAGGCGGTTCGGAGCCCATCTTGCCGAATTTCTGCGTGGCGGCCGATGGCTGCTTCATCCCAGAACCGCTTTGGTCCCAGACCAACCAAAAACCTGCTCACGCATCAAGTAGTGCGTCGATAACAGCGCATTCCGGGGCGGCATCGCCGGTGCATCGCGCAACGGTGTCCGACAAGACGCGCTCGATGCGCTGCAGATCGGCAATCTTGGCCTGAACATCAGTCAGATGATCTTCGGCGATAACTTGAACTTCGGCGCAGGTCCGGGACTGGTCATCGACCAGTCCGAGCAACCCACGGACCTCTTCGAGCGAAAACCCAAGGTCGCGCGACCGCATGACGAATTTCAATCGTCTGACATGCCCTTCATCGTAGCTGCGATAACCGTTCAGGCTGCGCGGTGGGTCCGGCATGATGTCGATCTTCTCGTAGTAGCGAATAGTCTCCAGATTGCAGCCCGTCGCGCGGGCTAGATCGACCCGCCGGAGTGATGTCACGCTTCTGTTACACATTTTTCGAAAAAATCCCTTGAGCCTGTATCAACTACAGACCTTAGAACGGAGAAAATACCGGTTCAAGGACAGTTCGATGGAACGACATTTGGCAGAGTTGCCGCAATCTCAGTCGCATCAAACAGGCGACGAAACCACCAAGGGATGGGGCGCGACCGGCCTCGGTGTCCTCGGTGCGCTGGCAATGACCTCTTGCTGCATCCTGCCGCTGGTTCTGGTCAGTTTTGGCGTGACAGGCGTGTTCATCGCACAGCTCGGGGCGCTCTATGCATACAAATGGTACACCTTCGCTCTGAGCGCCGCGTTTCTCGGATACGGCTTCTACAAGGCTTATAAGCCCGTGGACGCGGAATCCTGCGCCGATGGCACCTGCGCCCGCCCCATCGACCGCAGCATCATGCGGGCGACCCTCTGGGCCGCGTCCGCGATTGTCGCCGTTGCGACGATCTTTCCCTACATCACCCCCTTCATCCTGAAATTCTGAACAAGGACCAAAGCCATGAAGCACCTCCTGATATCGACCCTGACCATCGCCGCACTCTCGATCCCGGCCTTCGCCGAAGAGCGTAAGGTCGAGATCGCCGTCAGCGATCTGACATGCCCGTCCTGTTCGTTCATCGTCGCCAGTTCCATGCGCGGTGTTCCATCGGTCGAGATCGCCGAGTTCGAGGACGGCCCAGAATACGGACAGGGCGTCTACAGCGTGACCTATGATGACACTGAGACCACCATCGAAAGCATCATCGGGGCTGTGACGGCCAATGGCTATCCGGCGCAAGTGCTGCCCGACACAGCCTCCTGAGCCGCCTGCAATGCGTGACAATCTGATGGGTGGCCTGCTGGCCTTCGGAATAGCAGCTCCGGTCGTGGTCGTCTGCGGCGGCGGCGGAACTGCCGAGCTTGCGGCGTTGTTCGGCGGCATTGGTGCCTGGCTCTCCGGGGTATACGGCATTGCCGTGCTGGTTTTGGCGGGTCTGACCTACCTGATCGTCCGCGCACTGCGTCGTTCACACATGAAACGGGCCTCCAGCCCCGCACCATAACAAAGAAAGACGGCCCCTTGACTGACACACCTGGAAATCCCGACCGCCTGCTGAAATGGGGGCTTGGCGGTGCGCTCTTCGCCGCGCTCTGCTGCTTCACGCCGCTTCTGGTCGTCATCGTCGCTGGTGTCGGATTGTCTGCCCTCACGGGTTGGCTCGACTACGCCCTGTTCCCGCTGCTTTTCTTCTGCTTCGCCGTGGTGGCGCAGGCCCTTTGGCTGCGCGCTGGCAAACCGGGACCGGCCCCGAAACTCTGGGCCACCGGCCTCGCGGCAGCCCTGTCGATCCTGATCATTCTCCTCGAATTCAGGTTCGCAATACGGATCACAATCGGCGCTTTCGCCGCCACAGCACTCTACGCGGTTCTCCTGAACCGTGCGCAAAAGAAAGGATCGCTCTCATGGTGATGGGATGTTGCACCGCCACCGGCATGGTCTTCGGCCTTCTCGGCATGCTCACACCGCTGATCGCCATCGGCGCGGTCATTTATCTGTTCGCCGCCAAATCGGAAAACCCCGAACATGGCGGGGCGCGCTGAGATGAAAGATTTGAACAAGAACGGCGACGGCCAAGGCGGCTACGACCTGATCGTTCTTGGGGCCGGATCGGCGGGGTTCTCCGCCGCGATTACCGGCGCGGATGCCGGAAAGCGTGTCGCCCTCGTGGGACATGGCACCATCGGCGGAACATGCGTCAACGTGGGATGCGTGCCCTCCAAAGCGATGATCCGTGCGGCAGAGGCTGTCCATGGTGCAAAAGCTGCCAAAAGGTTTCCGGGTCTGTCGGGGCAGGTACAAGTGGATGACTGGCACACACTCGTCCAGTCCAAGGACGATCTGGTCGCGACCCTGCGCCAGAAGAAATACGCCGACCTTTTGCCGGAATATGAGGGTGTCGATTACATCGACGCCGGTCCCGCGCGGCTGATCGAAGGTGGCGTGACAGTCGGTGAGCGAACCCTGAAAGCGCCGAAGACCATCATCGCCACGGGCGGGCGTCCCGTCCTGCCGACCATCGACGGCATCGAGAAAATCGGCGCGCTCGACAGCACCAGCCTTCTGGAACTCGAAGCGCTGCCGGCAAGCCTGATCTTTGTCGGGGCGGGTTACATCGGCGCGGAACTGGCCCAGATGATGAGCCGGATGGGCGTGAAGGTCACGCTTGTTGCGCGGTCGCATGTGCTGCCCGGCGCGGAACCGGAAGTCTCGGAGGCGCTGGCGGAGGCGTTCGAGGCCGAGGGCATTACCCTTCTGACCGGATTGAGCTACGACAGTGTGCGCCGCGACGACGCGGGTGTGACGCTGCGTGTGATCCAGGACGGAAAGCCGGTCGAAGTGACGGCGGATCATCTTGTTTCGACCGCTGGCAGGCGGGCGAATTCCGAAGGTATGGATCTGGAAGAGATCGGCGTTGAAACCGAAGCACGCGGGTCCATCGTCGTTGGCGACGACATGCAGACATCGGTGCCCGGCATCTATGCGGCAGGCGATGTGACCGACCGTGACCAGTTTGTCTATATGGCGGCCTATGGTGCAAAGCTCGCCGTCAAAAACGCAGTGCTTGGCGAGGATCATCGCTACGACAACGCCGCGATGCCGTGGGTTGTGTTTTCCGACCCGCAGGTCGCAGGCGTCGGTCTCAGTGAAGCCCAAGCGCGGGACGCGGGCTTCGACGTCAAGACGTCCATCGTGCCACTGGGTCAAGTGCCGCGCGCGCTGGCCGCGCGCGACACGCGCGGATTGATCAAGCTGGTAGCGGACCGAAAGACCGACCGGCTGCTTGGTGGTCAGATCATTGCGCCCGAGGGGTCCGACACGATCCAGTCCCTCGTCATGGCGCTGAAGTTCGGCATGACCACAAAGGCACTCGGCGAGACAATCTTCCCATATCTGACAACAGTCGAGGGGCTGAAGCTCGCGGCGCAAACCTTCGACATTGACGTGACGAAGCTGAGCTGCTGCGCCGGATAGACCCGAGAAAAGGACCAGAGAATGAACGAAGACTACGACCTGATCGTCATCGGGGCAGGCATGGCCGGGGTTGCAGCCGCCAACAAATGCGGTGCTGCGGGCTGGCGCGTGGCTATCGTCGATGCGCTGCCCTACGGCGGCACCTGCGCATTGCGCGGTTGTGATCCGAAGAAAATCCTGCGGCGCGGTGCGGAAATTATCGACGCGGCCCGGCTCATGCAGGGCAAGGGGATTAACCCCGGCGATCTGTCGATCAACTGGGCCGATCTGATGGCACACAAGCGCGGCTTCACCGATCCGGTGCCGGACAAGATGGAAAAGGGCCTGACCGGTAACGGCGTCGCAACCCTGCATGGAGCCGCCCGCTTCACGGGAGACAACACGCTGGAGGTCAATGGGACAGCATATTGCTCGAAGCAGTTTCTCGTCGCCGCCGGAGCCATGCCCAGACCGCTCAGCTTCACCGGAGCTGGCCTCGTGATCGACAGCACGGATTTTCTCAACCTCGAAGCCCTCCCCGACCGCATCCTCTTCATCGGTGGCGGATTCGTGTCCTTCGAGTTTGCGCATATCGCCGCACGGGCCGGGGCCAAATCCACTGTCGTGGATCGTGGCGCACGCCCATTGCGCGGCTTCGATCCCGATCTGGTCGAAATGCTGATCGAGCGCAGCGCCGGTATCGGCGTGGACCTGATGCGCGAGACCAAAATTGTCTCAGTCGCGGAAGCCAATGGAGCATTTACCGTCGAAGTCAGGTCGGGCGACCAGACCCGGACAATCGAAACCGATCTGGTTGTGCATGGCGCGGGCCGCGTTGCTGCCCTGACCGATCTGAACCTGGGGGCCGCCGGTGTTGACTACAGCGACAAGGGCATCGTCGTGGCCCCCCATCTGCAAAGCACGACGAACAGCGCGGTATATGCCGCCGGAGATTCTGCCGACACCGATGGTTTGCCGCTGACGCCGGTCGCGGTGATCGAAGGGAAGGTCGCAGCCTCCAACATGCTCAAAAACGCACAGATCGCGCCGGATTATGCAGGCATTCCGACAGCCGTCTTCACCGTTCCGGAAGTGGCGCGTGTCGGCATGTTGGAAAATGAGGCGACGGACGCCGGGCATGATGTCGATGTCCGATTCACCGATACGGGCGGCTGGTATTCGAATTACCGGATCGGCGAAACCTCCGCCGCAGTGAAAATCCTCGTGGACAAGTCGGACGGAAAAATCCTCGGTGCGCATCTGTTCGGTCCGGAATACGGCGAGCTGATCAACTTCTTTGGGCTGGCCATAAAACTGGGCCTCACAGCAAAGCAACTTCAGTCGATGACAGCGGCCTATCCAAGTGTTGGATCGGACTTGGGGTCGCTGCTCTGAACTCCAACAAACCAGTCTTTGTTCATCGGATCAGATTGTCTGGTGAAAGCATTTCTTGGTAAAGCAGCCGTCGAGTCAAAACTCGTAGACGTCGGCTTTGCCCGCGAAGTGTGAGTTCGAGAGGGTCAGCGCTTCTGCAGCGCGGCGAAAGTCCGCTCTGACGGGTCGCACTGCCGCGGTGGCATGGTGCGGCGGACGGCGGCTTTGGGCCGCGAAGCGGTAGCTGGGTTAATCCGAATGAACAGCCTTTTCGCCCCGCGTTGCGGTCGTCCGGCGCACAGAAATGCGGCAAACTGCACGAATTCCCGGTCTGGGAACCGGCCTTGTCGGATTTTGGTCGTCAAAAACGTCGGCTCCGGGACGTTCAACTACTCCATATCCTCTTTTATACGTCAAATGGTCCAGTTACCGATTTCCAACCATACTGCCAGTCAGAAAGCCGTGGGGGGATTGAGTGGGGGATTGGAGTTCCGTAAATTCCGAAATTATACTTAATAACAATAACTTGTATGATTGTGGTGGCGGACAGACAGGGATTCGAACCCTGGAGACGGTCTCCCGCCTACACACTTTCCAGGCGTGCGCCTTCGACCACTCGGCCACCTGTCCGTGCGGGCGGTCTACCCAATTCTGCCACCCGAACGCAAGCGGGTTGACGAAAGAATGTGGGCACCGCACCCATTCTGCCAGTCCGAGTGCGGGGTGCGCGCACGATCCCACTGCCCCGCTGCCGCCACGTGCTGTTTGCATGACACGATACCCAGAGAACCGTGGTGCATTTCTGAGCACCAGCGCCTTTGCATCGGCGGCGGACTCGGGGATGGCGCGACCTGCCCTGGCGGACGTGCAAGCCCCGTGCCTGACATGCAGGTCCACACGGGAGGGGACCAAGGTCGCGGCAATGCCTGGCGGCGGATATCGCCCGGCGGCGCCCCGCTACCTTTGCGGCGCGTTGTCCAGATGCAGGTAGATGCGCCGGTTCATCCGCCCCTTCTTTTCAATCTTGCCGATGCGCAAGGCACCGATCTCGCCGGTCCGGGCGACATGGGTGCCGCCGCAGGGTTGCAGATCAATGGTGTCGGTGCCCGAGCCGATGCGCAGCAGCCTGATCTGACCGGCCCCGCGCGGGGGCTGGACAGACAGGGTTTTGACCATGCCGGGGTTGGCCTCCAACGCGGCCGAGGTGATCCACTCCTCGCTGACCGGCATGTCGGCTGAGACGTGGGCGTTCAGCGTGGTTTCAAGGGCATCGCGATCTTCGGGCGCATCAGCCATGTCAAAGTCAAGCCGCCCGCGCTCTGCCCCGATCGAGCCACCGGTCACGCCAAAGGGCACCACGACGGACAACAGATGCAATGCGGTGTGCATGCGCATGTGCCCATAGCGGCGATCCCAGTCCAACGCCTGATCGACGCGGGTGCCAACCGGGGGCAATGCGCGGGCTTCGGCGGGCACCAGAATGATGTCATCCCCCTGACCCTTGATGGCTGTTGCGATGGTCAGGCTGTTGTCGTCCCAGCGCAACGTACCGTTGTCACCGGGTTGACCGCCGCCCGTCGGATAGAACAGGGACGTATCCAGCACGATCCCGCCCTCGGGTGTGTGGGCCTTTACCAGCGCCGGCGCGCGGCGCGCATAGGCATCCTTGCGAAACAACATCTCGGTCATCGTCCGTCTCCATCCGGGTCGGTGTCGCCTTGCGGATTGGTATCAGGTTCGATCCCGGGCACGTCCGGGCGAGGCTCCGGCGCAGGCTCCGGCGGCTGTGAGCGGGGCTGCAGGACTTCGGGGTTGCGCAGCCACACATCGCGCTGTGCAAAGGGAATCTCTATCCCCTCTTCGGCAAATCGCGCGGCGATCTGGTGGTTCATCTCGTTCTTGACGACCATCATCCAGTTCACATCCCGCAGGATCATGCGTATTTCGAAATCGAGGCTGTCCGCGCCAAAGCCTGCAAACAGGATCATCGGCGGCGGATTCATCAGGGCCATGGGATGGGCTTCGGCCAGTTCGCGCAGGATGCGTTCGACGCGGCGCGTATCGGTGCCATAGGCGACACCGACAGGAATAATCACACGGCCCACTGTATTGCCACGGGTATAGTTGGTCACCGTGCCTGAAATCAGATCGGCATTTGGCACGATGACGTCGGTGCGATCAAAGGTTTCGATCCGGGTCGAACGGACCGAGATCGAGCGAACATATCCCATCTGCCCACCCACTTCGATCCAGTCACCTTCGGCGATGGGGCGTTCGATCAGCAGGATGATGCCCGAGACAAAGTTGGACACGATGGTTTGCAGACCAAAGCCAATACCGACAGACAGCGCACCGGCGACGATGGCGAGGCTCGACAGATCAATGCCTGCCGAGGTGATCGCGATCACAGCCGCCAGAAAGATACCGACATATCCCAGCCCCGACACAACTGCGACCTGGCCGCCGGGATCAAGCTTGGTCTTGGGAAGGACAGACACCTTGAGCGCGCTCTGCACGGCACGTGTAAAGGCGTATCCGATGCCGAACACCACCAACAGCGTCAGCAGACTGCCGGGTGAAATCGTGATGTCACCAATGGTCAGACCGGCGCGGATGCGGGTCCAGACCTCGGTCAGATCAGTGACGCGCGCGCCCCAGATCAGTGGCAGAAAGACCAGGGCCACCAGAACAACGGCGAAACTTGCCAACGTGGCGACAAGCCCGTCTGCGGCCCCCTCACTCGGGTTCAGCATCGCGTAAATGTCGCGAACCAACCCTTGCAGCAGACGCACAATCCCCAACAGACCAAGGGTCAGTGCCGTGGGGAACACAAGAAACTCCGCTGCATTGGTATAGCCAAATGTTGCCAGCAGCGGCGCGGCCAGGCCCACAAGTATCACGAAACGCCCAATCAGCGGAATGATCCGGCGCGCCATGTCCAGTTCGGGGGCCTCCTGATTTTCCTCGCCGTATTTCACCTGACGCAAGATCCAGCCGATGCGGATCAGCATCAGGCTCGCAATCAGGATAAGCGGATATTGCAGCACCGCATCGGCCGCCCTGCTATAACGATCAAAGGCCGCAAAATCCTGTAACAGCAGGTGTGCCGAATACACGACAGCCAGCAAGAACATGTATAGGCGCGCTTCGGCACGTCGCCGGGAGGTCAGCCTGGCCGTGCCCCGCACAGCGGCGTCCGTGGGGAAAACGCGGTTGGACAGCCAGAGGGCAAAAAAGACCAGCAGGCCGATAACTTCCAGCCCGTCCAGCAGCAACTGGCCGCGCGGCCCGAACATATCGGTGGTTCTGATGGCGCGCAGAACCGCCAACAGGCCCATCATCGGCAATATGATCTGGCCCAGAGACACAACAAATCCGGCAACCCCTGCCGCCGAACTTGCCCGGTTGCGTTCGATCCGGGCGGCCATCAGGCTGGACCATGACCGCGCGCGCGTGACCAGAACGATACCCACCAGCAAAAGAACGATGACAAGTGGCAGATTGTCCTGCGCCTCGGCCTGGCGCACCGGATTGCCGAGCGCCTGTTGGGTGCCTGCGATTGCGGCCTGAATCGTGTCGGACAGGTATCGGAACGCGACCGGCCAGTTGACCGGATTGATCGGCCACGGCCCCGCGTCGAGCAGTGCCTCGGCCTGACGGTCGCGCAGGATCTGGTCGATTTCGGCAATGACCCCGTTGGCGCGGCTGAACGCCTCTTCGGCGGTGCGTTGCGGCGTCGTCAGACGCTGGATCTGCATATTCAGTTCCGTGCGGCGTTCGGCAATGGCGGCGGCTTCGGTTTCCCCTTCGCCGGGTGCGGGGCCAAGGGCGGCGAGTTGTTCGCGCAAGGTATTGATGCGGCTGTCATTGGCTGACAGTTGCGCCTGGAACTGTTCACGCCAGCCAGCAATCTCTTCGCGGAGCGCGGAAAAAACCGGGTCTGAAGCCAGAGTGTCCTCTACGGCGTTTTCTGCGCGCGTGGCGACGCTTTGCCATTCGGAATAATCCGGCGCGGATGCCTGCGCGACGGCGATGCCGGCCCAGAACACAATCGCGACGACGGCCAACAGCCCTCGGACACAGGTGCGCGGCATTACACGTCCTCGAAAACGCCCGGAATGCTGGCCGGGGCACGGTCCAGCCATTCCGGCACGGGCAGCCCCTTTTCCTTGAGGAAATCAGGGTTGAACAATTTGGACTGATAACGGGTGCCAAAGTCACACAAGATGGTCACGATGGTGTGCCCCGGCCCCAGTTCGCGCGCCAGGCGGATCGCCCCGGCCACGTTGACGCCGGTTGAGGCCCCCATGCACAACCCCTCGTATTGCAGCAGGTCGAAAACGATGGGCAAGGCTTCGGCGTCTGGCACGTTATAGCTGAAATCGGGCCTGAACCCTTCAAGGTTCCTGGTGATGCGGACCTGACCGATGCCTTCGGCGATCGAGCCGCCCTGCATCGCCATCTCGCCGGTGGTGTAATAGCTGTAAAGACCCGCGCCATCGGGATCGGCGAGGCCAATCTTAACGCCTTTGGGTTGCAGCACCTCGGCCACCCCCGCCAGCGTGCCCCCCGACCCAACGGCACAGATGAATCCATCGACCTTGCCGTCGGTCTGCTCCCAGATTTCGGGACCGGTTGTGTCGATATGCGCCTGACGGTTGGCCACGTTATCGAACTGGTTGGCCCAGATGGCCCCGTTTGGTTCGGTTTTGGAAAGCTCGGTCGCCAGCCGGTCGGAATATCGAATAAAATTATTGATATTTCTATAGGGTGCCGCAGGCACCTGGATCAGCTCGGCGCCTGCGAGGCGCAGCATGTCCTTTTTTTCCTGGCTCTGGGTTTCGGGGATGACAATGACGGTCTTGAAGCCCATCGACGCGCCCACAAGCGCCAGACCGATGCCGGTATTTCCGGCTGTCCCTTCGACAATTGTACCGCCCGGGCGCAGTTCGCCCGAAGCCACCGCTTGTTTGATGATCGACAGGGCCGCACGATCCTTGACCGACTGGCCGGGGTTCATGAACTCGGCCTTGCCCAGAATGGTGCACCCGGTCTCTTCACTGGCCTTGCGCAACTTGATGAGCGGGGTGTTTCCAACGGCTGCAGCCAGATCAGGGGCAAAGCGCATGGGCGGCGTTCCTTTGAGTGATGTTGCCAACAGGTGTAGCGGGCGCTTGAGGCGACCTCAACCCGCCTCGTGGGCACGCAGACGGTCGCGATGATGCGCCAGCCAGTAGGTCAGAAGCAACAGCGGGGCATTGGCCGTGCGCTGTGTTTCGGCCATGTCCAACAACCTGTCATAGCTCATCACATGGGTGCGGATGTCTTCGCCCTCGTCCGTCAGCCCGCCGATCCGTGCTGCGGTGTCCGGCAGATCGCACAGACCCACAAACAGGTTGAAGAATTCAGTCGACGTGCCGGGCGACGCATAGCAGGAGCCGACCTCTTCAAGCTGGTGAAAGGTCAGACCGGCCTCTTCCATCGCCTCGCGGTGCGCTGTCTGGGCCGCAGATTCACCGGGATCCATCAAACCCGCCACAGGCTCCATCTGCCAGACCACGGGGTCATGACGCCCGATGGGGCCCATGCGCACCTGCTCGACCAGCAAAACGCGGTCACGCGCGGGGTCGTATGGCAACACAAGCGCGCCATCGCTTGCTACAAAAACAGAGCGGCGCAACACGTGCGACATCCCACCTTCGAACGTTTCGTGGCGCAATTGCAACTCGTCAAAGCCGAAAAAACCCGTATGCGCGCGCCGCCTTTCGACCATTTCGATGCGCCCGTGCAGCACATCCTGTCCATTGCGGGTATCCTGCGCCAGCACCCGGCTCCAGGCGCGTCTTCGGATCTGGGGGAACCGGGCGGCGATGACGTCGCGCGACAGGGCCGCGAATCCGTCCATGACCTCCTCGGCCGCCGCAACGCTGAGGGCGCCCCAACCCTTTTCCCACGCCTCAAAATCCCACGGCACTTGCGTGGCCTGAACGTCGGGGGCCGGCAGATAGACATCCGCCACGCTGCCATCGGCCAATGTCAGGTGCTGCAAATCATAGTCAAACCCGCCCTCGTAATAATCAAGGCGCGCAATGTCCGTCCCTGACAGGCCGCGCACCACGACGCCTTGCGCCGCGTTTCCATCCGATCGCACCAACACCGGATACGGCCCGTCGCGTGCGGCCATTACGGCGTGGTCAGGCAACGCGGCGGCGCTGAAATCAAGGTGATCCGCCGCGCGGTCCAGAATGCATTCCAGCAACGGCACATGGCGCAACGTGCCATAAAAGAACAGGTTTTTCATTCACCTACCGCCAGGTACGCCAGGCAAATTCCGCCGCGAGGCCGACAATCATGCCGCCGATCAGCAATGTCGCCCAGATCGGGACGGTCGACATCAGCAACGCCCACTCCGCTCCGATCTCGAAAATTGCAACAAGGGCCTCAAACGCATCGTCATAGCGATTTTTCATCGCGATGCGGACCATTTCGTTGCTCGACTGGATAAACAGGCCCCAGAATACCAGAACCACAGGTGCTGTCAGTCCGACATTGATGGCCGAAACGGTCCCGCGCCCTGCCCGACCGCCAATCACTTTCCACCCGACAATGAGGCCAACAACCATGTTGACCTGCACAAACCAGCCAAAATTCGTGTCTTCCTCGAACAGTGGCATGATCATGAAGGACACGACAAAGGCCAGCACTGCCATGCCGAATGCGGCCACGAGTTTGGCTGCGTCAGGCATCTTGCAATTCCTTCATTTGTTTATCCGGGTCGTTTGATCGTGATCTGCGTTACGTCACAGTTGGCACTTTCAAACGTCGCAGCACAAGATGTCAGGTAAAAATTCCACATCCGGCGGAAGCGGTCGTCAAAGCCCATCTCTGCAATCTGGTCCCACTTTTCGTTGAAGGTTTCATGCCAGCGACGCAGCGTGATGTTGTAACTGTGGCCAAATTCCATGGACCGTTCAATGCCCAGCCCGGCATTGACGATCTGCGCCCGCAACGCCTGCGGACTGGGCAGCATACCGCCGGGAAAGATGTATTTCTGGATGAAATCGACGCCCCGCTGGTAGACGTCCCAACGACCGTCCTGCACGGTGATGATCTGAAGCGTTGCGTTCTTTCCCGGCTTCAGACGCTCACGTACGGTGTCGAAATATGTGGGCCAGTATTTTTGCCCCACGGCTTCGAACATCTCGATGCTTGCAATACCGTCATAGACACCGCGTTCATCGCGGTAGTCTTGCAGCTTGAACTCGACGGATTCGGAAAGTCCCGCTTTTTCAATACGTTCACGCGCATACCTGAACTGCTCTTCGCTGATTGTCAGGCCTGTCACTTTCAACCCGCGCTCGCGTGCGGCGTATTCCGCAAACCCGCCCCAGCCGCAGCCGATTTCAAGGATGTGGTCACCGGGCTGCGCGCCCATCTGATCCACCATGCTGGCGTATTTCGCGATTTGCGCCGCCTCCAGGTCTTCCTGAGCGGTGGTGAAAAGCGCGCTGGAATACGTCATCGTATCGTCAAGCCACAGGCCATAAAACGCGTTGCCCAGATCATAGTGGTAGCTGATGTTCTTGCGCGCCTGATCACGGTGATTGCGCTGTAACCAGAACCGGAACTTTTCGAACTGACGGACCAGGCCCAGGCCGGGAAAGCCGTCATAGATGGTTTCGTTGTCCGCGTGGACCCAGTCCATAAAGGCCTGCAGGTCCGGCGTGCTCCACCATTCGTCGAGGTAGGCGTCGCAAAATCCCAGATCACCTTCCCGGATCAAGCGCGCAAACAGGTCGTCATTGTGGATATGCACTTCGGCAACAGGGCCCGGGTTCGGCCCCTCTGCCCGAAACCGCCGCCCGTCCTGCAGCACAAAGTCGACACGCCCCTTGTTCATGCCGCCCAGCATCGAAAATGCACGGGCGAAATAGCGTGGCAGGTTGTGCTCTGCGTCCGTTGTCGTCTTGATCATGCGCTCTCCCGTTCGCAATTGTCACAGGCTAGCCAGACCGCAAGTTTCACGCAACCGTATGGGCATGATCCTGGCACAAGACTGTGTGTTTTGAGGCTATTAAGCCTCACTTCCTGTCGCCGGAACACCGTTGCTTGCCGCGTTTCCGTGCCGACGCCGATAGGCTGGCCCATCCTTCAGAACCTTCTGTTCTCATAGGCCTCAAGGGCGCGTGCGCGTCCTGTGTCGGGCGCAACAATGGGGTCTGGATAGGCATCGTCGGGTGACAGGCCCCAGGCGCGCGGAATGGCGTCAAAGTAGAACAGCGCGTCCTTGTGCGCATGGCCGCGCCCTTCGGCGATCCAGCGCGTGACGTAGTCCCGGTTCCTGTCAAATTTATCCAGCTGCGTAACGGGGTTGAAAACCCGGAAATAGGGCGTCGCGTCCGGCCCGGATCCGGCCGACCATTGCCAGCCCATCGCATTGCTGGCCGGATCCCAGTCGGTCAGGCAGTCCTCGAACCACTTCTGACCAATGCGCCAATGGCTCAGCAGATGCTTGGTGAGATAGCTGGCCACAATCATCCGGCCCCGGTTGTGCATCCGCCCGGTCACGTACATCTCGCGCATGGCCGCATCGACAAAGCGGATGCCGGTGCGTCCCTGTTTCCAGGCGCGCACGTCCGCTGTTTGTCCGTCCTCGTTCCATGAAAATGCATCCCAGTCCTTTTTCCAGTTCCGGTCGAGGATGTGTGGCGTGTGGTGCATCAGGTGATAGGCAAATTCGCGCCAGACCAGTTCTTTCAGAAAGGTTTCGGCACCCTGTTTGCCCTCGTCGCGCGCGCGCAACCCGGCATGCCAGCACTGGTGCGGGCTGATTTCACCAAGGGCGAGGTTTTCGGACAACCCGGATGTGCCATCCGTGGCCGGCAGATCGCGGCCCTGATCGTAGTCGGCCACCTTGTGGGCCATGAAGGCGCCAAGGCGTGACTGTGCGGCTGTTTCACCAAGACGGACGTGCGGACGCACAATCGCCGCACCACGCTGCATTGCGGCCGCAAGGCGCCAGTTGCCCACCTCGTCGCTGTCTGGCCACTGTTCGGGGGCGGGGATGGACCGTGGCGTCGCCAGAGGCGCATCGACGTCGCGTGTTTTCACCGCGTTCCACATCGGCGTGAAAACCTTGTAATACCCACCCGTCTTGGTTTCGACCGTCCAGGGTTCGAACATGAGGTGGCCGCCGAAACTGCGCGCTTGCACGCCCTGTTGTTTCAGCGCTGCCTTGATATCAGTGTCGCGTTCCACGGCAACAGGGTCATAAAGGCGCGACCAATAGACCGCCCCTGCCCCGGTTTCCCTGATCAGCGCCTGCAACACATTTAGTGCAGTCCCCGACCGAAAGATCAGGCGACTGCCCTTGTCTTTCAGGCTTGTGGCCAGATGTTCGACCCCAAGCCCCCAGCGCCATTTCGGCGCCGCCCCCAAGTCATCGACTGAACTGTCGCGGATCACCACAGGGATCACGCCCCCACCGGTGGCGCAGGCCGCGGTCAGGGCCGGGTGATCGCCAAGACGCAAGTCACGGCGAAACCACATGATGACGGGGGAAGTGCTCACTGCCTGTTATCCTTTTGTTAACAGGGTTTACGTAGCGCACGAGGCGTTGGATCAACCGTGACTGGGCGATTTTCCGGTTACAGCACTGTATCCAGCGCACCCAGAAGCTGATCAATTTCGCCGTCACTTGTGTAATGGACAAAGCTGAGGCGCAAAACGCCGCGCGCGGCGTCCACGCCCATCGCCTCAAGCGCGCGGGGCGCATAGAAATCGCCACCCCCCGTCATGACACCGTGGCGGGCAAGGGCCGATGCGACAGGCAACGGATCGCGCCCCAGATCAAGGGCCAGCGTTGGTGCGCGTGTCACCGCATTTGTCGGTCCGATAACGCGCAGGTCGTTGCGATCCCGCACATAGTCCAGAACCTTTGCCAACGCCTCCTGCTCGCGGGCGCGCATCAGATCGTGTACGGCTGCGCCACGCCCGCAAGGGTCCGCCTGTCCGCCGATGTGATGTGCATAAAGCGCGTCGACATAGTCTGCCATGCCAGCGCAGGCCGCAACCTGCGCGTGATCTTCCCCCGCCGGCGTAAACCGTTTGTAGAGCCTGTCGCCGTTGAAAAAGTGTCCCTGATTGGGCAGCAGCGCCCCCAGTGCGCGGCGGATCACCATCAGGCCCTGGTGCGGCCCATAGGTTTTGTAGGCCGAAAACAGGTAAATATCCGCGCCCAGTGCGCCGACATTCGGAAAACCGTGGGGGGCGTAGGATACACCGTCCACGCAGACAAACGCACCGGCGGCATGGGCCAGAGCCGTGATCCCGGTCACCGGATTGATCTCGCCCACCACGTTCGAGCAATGGGTGAAGCAGACAAGGCGCACCGAGTCGTCAAGCAATTCTTCCAGCGCATCCGGGTCCAGATGCCCCGTGACCGGATCGACCCTCCACTCGCGGATCTCGATCCCGCGCTCGGCAAGGCGGCGCCATGGCCCGGTGTTGGCTTCGTGATCCTGATTGGTGACGACAATCGCCTCGCCGGGCTTCAGCATTTGCCCAAAAGCCTGCGCCAGCACATAGGTGTTCTGTGTCGTCGACGGGCCAAAGCTCAATTCGTCCTCTGCGACGCCGAGTATGGCGGACATCCGCGTGCGGGCTTCGTCCATCTCTTCGCCGCCCAGACGGGACGCTTCGTAATCCGAATAGGGTTGGACCTTGCGCTGCGTATAAAAGCGGGTCAGCCGGTCGATGACCTGACGGCAGGTGTAACTGCCCCCCGCATTCTCGAAAAACGCCTGGCCCTGCAACGCGGGTTCGGCAAATGCCGGGAATTGCGCGCGGACGAAATCAAGATCAAGTGACATGGGCAAACGCCCTTACCGGTGAGGATGGGCAAAGACTAGGGAAATGAGCGGGCGCTGCAAGGCGTCCCGGGCCGCTGTGCTGCGCATGCCCTTTGCGGCTGCGTCAGCCGACCCTGCACCGGACGGACAGACGCGGAATGCTGTCGGCGGGCCCGGGTTGGCGGGCGCGCAAACGTTGCGATGGCGGCTTCGAACGTGCCGCCGGTGGGCGCTTAGCGAAACACGCCGACGTGGTATTCCGGTTGCAGCGCGATCGAAGGTGTCGGTGCAAAGGAAATGATGGATGTCTGTGCGCGTGCCACAAAGCTGGGCATCGTGTAGACCGTAAAGGCACAGCTTGCCGCCGGTCCGGATGTCGCTTGCGACAGTGACCATGCATTGGCGCGCCCGGATTGGCTTGGCGTATAGACACATCCGTTACTGAGGGTGATGTTGTCGACACGTGAGATCGGTTCGAATTCCGAACCGGCACTGGCGGCCGTTGCGGCCAGACACAGGCTGGCGGTGATAAAAAGATTGCGCATTGTGCGTGTCCCATCTTTAGGTTGCATTGGTAACTGGGACTAAAACTAGCGGTCGAGTGAGGTCACATGTGGGCTCAATTGAGAAACTTGTGAGGCAAACGCGGACGTATGGATGCAAATAATTGCGCAGGTATCAAAGGCATCAAGGCCCCAAGACACTTGCATCGGGGCAGAAAAAAGGCCCCGGCGTTTGCACCGGGGCCACATTATTGCTGATGTTCAATGTGCCGAGCGTGCGGTTATTCCGCAGGACTGTCGGCCAATTGTTTTGATGTCGCAGGCACGCCCGCTTTCTCGCGCTTGCCGTCACGCCAGATCGCTTTGACCACCGATATGCCCATCAGGGCCATCACCACACTGAACGGCAACGCGCCGATCACCATGGCCGTCTGGATCGCACCCAGGCCACCGGCGATGATCAACCCACCGACAACAAGCGCCAGAGCCGCGCCCCAGAACAGGATATGAGGCCGGGCTTTGGGTCCTTCATCGCCTGCTGCGTTGATGGTGTTGATAATCAACACCGCCGAGTCCGCTGACGTGACCAGATAGGTCAGCAGCAGAACCACGACGACGATCGACATCAGCCACGCCAGTGTGGGCTGCAGGATCACGGCCAGCATCGCAAAGAGCTGGTCAGCCTGACCGGCACTGCTGATGGCCCCATCGGCAACACCGTTCAACTCAAGATCAATGGCGGTTCCGCCCACGATCGCGAACCAGACAAAGCACATGAGCGCCGGGATCACGATCGCCCCCAACACATACTCACGCACCGTGCGCCCCTTGGAGATGCGCGCCAGGAACACGCCGACGAACGGCGCGAATGCAATCCACCAGGCCCAGTAGAATATGGACCACGCCCCCTGCCAGCCTGACAGACGGCCTTCGGTTGCCGCGGCATAGGTGGCTGCGATGTCCTCTTGCGACAGCGCCGCTGCACTTGCGGGCAATCCTTCGCTGAAAGATTGCAGCGTGCCCCAGGGACTGGTTGCCGCATTGTAGATGGCGGACAGGTCTTCGGCGGGCAGTGCCTGCATTGCGGCAGGAACCGTGGCCGCGAACGTATCCATCGGCGTCGACACCCAGACCGTAAGGATATTGCCGGGGATCGAACTCAGGTAATCCCAAATGCCGACAAACAGCGCCTGCAGGCCAAAGAAGGTCGACCCGAACACCAAAAAGAACGCGAGGATGAAAAAGCTCAGCCCCATGTTGATGTTGGACAGCCACTTGATGCCCTTGCCCACGCCCGACAGGGCCGACAGGGTCGAGGCCCCCATGATCACGACAAGCGCCACGATGATGGCCGCAATGGACACTTTGGTGCCGCCATCGGCGGTCGCGGTGTAAAGCCAATCGCCAAATCCGATCCGGCTGAGGCCGGCGACGAACTGTTCAACTCCGAAACCCAGCGTCTGGCTTACCCCCAGAACGGTGGCCACAACGGCCACGACGTCTACGGTATGACCCAACGGACCCGACAGTTTCGAGCCAAAGATCGGCACCAGTGCCGAGCGGATCGTCAACGGCAGATCACGCCGGTACGAGAAATAGGCAAGGCTCAGACCCACAATGGCATAGGCCGACCAGGCCGCCAGACCCCAGTGGGTAAAGGACCAGATGTAGGCCTCGCGCACGTTGCCCGCGCTGCTGCCTTCCGTCACACCCATGATGGTCGATGGATTGGTGCCGAAGTGATACAACGGCTCGGCCGTTGCAAAGGTCAGCATCCCGATGCCGATCCCGGCCCCGAACATCATCGAGAACCATGAGAAATTGGAAAATTCCGGCCTGTCTTCGGGATGGCCAAGCCGCAGTCGACCCGACGCGGGCAGCACCGCGAGAAACAGACAAACAGCCACGAAAAAGGCCATCACATAAACATACCAGAAGTTGAATGTGGCAAGGATGAATTTATTGATCCCTCCCAGAACGGTGCCCGCCGAATCCGGAAAGGCCACGGCCCAGATAATCAACGCGCCCACCAGCAACTTGGCGGTCACGGTCACGTCTTTGGTGAAGCCTTTGTAGAATCCGCTTTCGGAAATCTTAATCGGCAACTCCATCAATGGAGGTTTGATCGACATGTGTCATGTTCCCTGTGTTCATTTTTTTATGAGGCACATAACACCACGTAACGCGCAGAACACGAAACGCTAAATGCCCGATCTTTCGGCGGAAACGGCTGGAAAACGGTCGTTTTGGCGGCGAAATTGAAAATTTGTCTAATTTTTTCAGATTGGCGTACCCGTTGCGATACACCGCAAACCCGCCCGCCGTGACGCCGGGTTTTCGGCTTGCAGGGGCATTGCCTTTGTACGTGAGAGTGCCGCCCGCGTCTCAGGCAAGAGCGGCGGAAATCGCGGCTGCGTGTTGTTTGATTGCGTCCATGTCGCCGATCTGTCCGGGGGGGCGCAGCGACACCCCTTCGTGTCGCGGATGGATATGGAAATGCAGGTGAAACACCTCTTGGCCACCGGCAGTTTCGTTGAATTGCTGCAGCGTGATGCCATCGGCGTCAAACGCGGTCTTTGCCGCGTTCGCCACCTTCCTGACCGTCGCCATCACACAGGCGAGTTGCGCATCCGACGCATCCAGAACATTGCGACACGCGGTCTTGGGGATCACGAGGCAATGGCCATCGGTGCGCGGCATGATGTCCATGAAACACAGGGTTTCGTCATCCTCGTACACCTTGAAACACGGAATCTCCCCGCGCAGGATCTTGGCAAAGACGTTCTGATCGTCATAGGCGGTCATGGGGGAATCTCCCGTTCATGCTTTCGGGGCGGATGGGTTGGGTGCGCAGCCGACAGGCCGAGCGACGCCCTTATACCAAATTCCGACACCGCCTCCAGTCTGCCAGTGGCACACCATTGGGCATGTCACGACCGGCGCGGGCAGCTTCGTGCCGGGCGCGCCAGTCGCGCCGCGCGAACGCATCATGCGTTCACGTCGACCACAACGCGGCCCTTGACCTGCCCCTTGAGGATGTCGGAACCCAATTGCGGCAGATCGGACAGAGTGGCGGGCTGGATCATCGCCTCAAGCTTGTCCATGGGCAGGTCGCTGGCAATGCGATCCCATGCCCGCACCCGGTTGTCATAGGGCTGCATGACAGAATCGATCCCCAGAAGGTTCACGCCCCGCAGCAGGAACGGAATGACAGTGGCCGGAAGGCCCGCGCCACCGGCAAGGCCCACGGCGGCAACGCTGGCCCCGTATTCCATCTGCCCCAGCACACGCGCCAGCATGGCACCACCCACCGCATCGACGCAGCCGCCCCATGTTTCGCCCTCAAGCGGACGTTTGGTGGTTTCGTTGATCTCTTCGCGGGCCACGATCTGGCTGGCCCCCAGCGATGTGAGGTAGTCGGCGGTTTCCGGGCGGCCCGTAACACCCGCCACCTTGTAACCCAGATTGGCAAGGATGGCCGTCGCGACCGATCCCACACCGCCCGCAGCCCCGGTGACCAGCACCGGCCCCGCCTTGATCCCATGATCCTCCAGCGCCATGACAGCCAGCATCGCGGTAAACCCGGCCGTACCCACGGCCATCGCGGCGCGCGTATCAAGACCCGCAGGCAGCGGCACCAGCCAGTCGGCCCTGACCCGCGCCTTTTGAGAATATCCGCCCCAATGCGCCTCGCCCACACGCCAGCCGGTCAGCACAACCTTGTCGCCCGCCTTGTAGCGGTCGTCGTCCGAGGACTCGACCGTGCCGGCAAAGTCGATCCCCGGCACGTGCGGGTACTTGCGCACCAGCCCGCCGCCGGGACCGATGCACAGCCCGTCCTTGTAGTTCACGGTCGAGTATTCGACAGCAACCGTCACCTCACCGGCTGGCAGGTCGTCCAGACCCAGTTGGGTTACCGCAGCGGATGTCTTGCCGCTTTCCTCGTCCTTGTTCACCACCAGTGCATCAAACATGTTCTTCTCCATCTGTGCAGGGCCGATCCCCTGCTTCATTTCGCCAAATAATCCGAGGGATCCGGGGAAAAACCCCGGTCCTGACCCTACAACCAGAACGCGTCCTGAACCGTTGCCCTGCGCATACCATCGGGCGTTTCGACTTCCAATGCGGTTCCAGCCTCCCAATGGGTCATGCGGACCATGCCGATGGACACGTTGGTCTTGAAATCCGGTGACCAGGCCGCGCTGGTGACCTGCCCCACGCGTTTGCCCCCCGCGTAAACGGGCCAGGATCGGTCACACGACCCCACGGGGTCGCCATGGATCGAAATCGGGCGGATTTCCTGCACCGGCCCTTCCTTGGAGACGCGCAACAACGCGTCGCGCCCGATACACCCGATGGCGGTCTGCGTGTCGCAAAACCGCCCCAGCCCGCATTCATGCGGCGTGTTGTCATCGGTCATGTCATTGCCGTAGGACAGCAGCCCCCCCTCGATCCGCTCGATCGCATTGGGGCAGCCCGCGCGGACGTTCAGGTCTTGACCGGCTTCGAACAGCGCAGTCCACAAGGGCATCCCGGTCTCGGTGCCGTCCACATAGATCTCGAACCCGCCCTGCTTGGAATAGCCCGAGCGCGCGATGGCCAGATCGCGGCCCCCGAACTGGAACATGTCGAACTTGAAAAAACGGATATCGCGGACCCGGTCACCAAAGACACGGGCCATCAGATCGTCAGCCTTGGGGCCCTGCACCGCAAGGGGTGATACATCGGGTTCGTCCACCAGCACATCGAGGCGATAGCCATTGGCAATCCCCTTGACCCAAAGCAAAAGGTCCGAATCCGCAATCGAAATCCACCAGCGATCCTCGCTCAGCTTGACCGCAACGGGGTCATTCAACATACCGCCCGTTTCATCCACGATGGGCACGTAATAACACTGCCCCGGCAGCATCCGGCGTAGATCACGCGGGGTGAGCATCTGCATCAGACGGCCCGCATCGGGGCCGCGCAATTCCACCTGCCGCTCGACCGCGACATCCCAGACCTGGACGTGGTCCTTGAGATGGCGGTAATCGGCCTCGACGCTTTCGAACATCGTGGGCAGCAACATGCGGTTGTAAACGGTGTAGGCTTTGACACCTGCCGCCTCGACGCCGTCAGAGAACGGGGTGCGGCGCAGGCGGCGCGACGGGGAAATCAGGGCCATCACTCATCCTCTGGCATAAAGATCATGTCACTGACCGGGGCCTTCAGCCCGGCGGCCGTCATCATCGCGTGCACCTGGCCACGATGATGGACCTGGTGGTTGAACATATGCGTGACGCACAGTTCGAGGGGGTGGCGAAAGTCTCGGTTCATCGTGCCGGAATGCCACGACAGACGCCGTTTCAGATCGAGGCTGCGCAGCGTATCGGCCCACATGCGGATTGCGCCATCAAGGCGGAAACGCTCCGCGCTCCAGACCGCGAAGGTGGGGGTAAAGGCCAGATGATCGGAACCTGGCACAGCCGGCGCAGGCACCCGGTCATGAAACCGGCTCATCCAGATCGTGTCGGCCCAGAGCAGATGATTGAGCGTGCCCATGATCGAGCCAAAGAACGCCCCGCGATCGGCGCGCAGCACATCGTCATCCACGCCCGTCAGCATCTCGGTCAGCTGACGGTTCTGCCACGCATTATAGCGGGCCATGGTCCGGACATACTCCGCTTCGATCAAGGTTTGGGGCCTTTCCAGTCAATCGGGCATATCTCGGCCGATTTGCCGCCAAAATCCCAGATCCGCCCATAGTCGCGCACCTTGGACTTGGTGCCGCGTGCGGCGATGATGTCGGGCCCCATCCAGTACTTGTTGTTGGTCAGCATTACGGGATGGTCGGGGTCCGCGCCGTCGATCATCTCGATCTCGCCTTGTATCTTGCGCCCGATATAGAGGCCCCGTTTCCTGCCGTCGCGCACGATCTCGACCTTTTCGCGCTCGGCCCCCACGATGTCGCTGACCAGCATGGTGAACAGGCCCGTGGTGCCGCCCGCAGCACCGGAAAAGATTTGCAGGATGCCGTTGTAGGCCTTGCCGCTGGCGCGCTCGTCCACATAGGCCGCGACCTTCCAGCCGCCCTCGGCCATCAGGCCAGGAATCTCGACCATCAAACCCACGTTGAGGCCCGACAGGTCCTCGCCCTCGAAATGGCCCTCGTCGATGGCAATCGCCATCCAGGCATAGCAATGCCCCTCGGTCGGCGGGTGTTTGCCCAGGCTGACCACGCAGGGACAGAACACCGTGCACGAACAGTTCATGAACAGCTCGCCCTTGATCGCCCATTCTGTCGGGCGCATCTGGCGGCGGCCCGGATTGGGCATCCGGCTGTCGATGCGCTGGCTGACCGGCAGCTTGTCCGCGTCGGGCCGTTTCTTGATAGCCATCTCAAAGTCCTCCGATATAGGGCCAGACCAGAACGGCCAGGCCGGAAGCGATCAGGATCGCCCCCATGGGTTTGGTGATAACATGCCCGATCTGGGGCAGTTTTTCGAGCACCATGAACAGCGTCGCAAGGCCCATCCATGTCAGGCTCATCACCCCGCCGACAAACCCCAGCGCCATGAATCCCCAGCAGCAGCCAACACAGAACGCCCCAAGGCCCAGACCCATGCGCAGACCCCCCAACGGCCCGGTGCGCCAGTGGCCCAGGAAATACATCATCGGGCTGTGGCAGACGCCGTGGCAGTATGCCTTGGCGCGGGTGAACTGGAACGCGCCGACCAGGATGAGCAGTCCGGCCGCAAACGCGCCGGACTTCGGAATGCCCAGCAGGTCGATCACCCCGGCATGCAGCAAGCCCAGTTGCACCGCCGCGATGGTGGCACCAAATCCGACCCAGACGATGAAATACCCCGACAGCACCCCCAGCCACCCGGCGCGGGTGCCATTGGCCGACACCATCAGCGTCTCGTAGCTGCGCAAGGTGGGCACCATGGTCGGCAGCATCATCGCCGCCATCATCACCGCCCACATGCCAAACAGCGTGGCGAACTGCGCCATCGGCATGGCCGTCGCCATTTTCGGATCCATCGCCGCCATGCGCGCCGCCATCTCGCCCGGACGGCCCAGCAGGTCCACGCCCATGGACGTGCTCATCGAATACAGAACCCACCACGCCGCGAGGATCAGGCCGAAAAAGCCAAGCCAAAGACCGGAGCGTACAAGATGCGGCATGTGTCCTCCCCGACCGATGCGCGACTCAAAGCTTGCCAGATTAAATGTCAGACAATAATATGTATGACAAATGAAAATTGATCCCAACAGCTCCAAAGACCTTTCGGCCCAGATTGCCACGGCCATTCGCGACGCCATCATCGCGGGCGATCTGATCGTCGATCAGCGCCTGCCCTCAGAGGCGGAACTGGCCGATCACTTTGACGTCTCCCGCCCCACGGTGCGCGAGGCTTTGAAGCGGCTGGCGGCGCAATCGCTGATCCGCACGCAGCGCGGGGCCACGGGCGGCGCGTTCGTGAACCGCCTGCGCTATGAAGAGGCCTATGACCAGCAGGTCACCACCTCGACCTTGCTGCTGAGCATGAACGCGGTCAGTTTCGATGTCGCTTGCGAGGCGCGCTATGCGCTGGAGCGCGCCTGTGCGCCCCTGTCAGCCCAGCGGCGCACGCCGGATCAACTGGCCACGATGCGTGCCGAAGTTCACCGCCAAAGCCAGCCCGACCTGTCGGACGAGGCGTTCTGCGCCTCGGATGTCACGCTGCACCGTGCGCTGGTGGACGGTGCGGGCAACAAGGTGCTGAGTTACCAGCTGGCCGGAGCGGTCGAGGCGATGCAGCCCTTGATGAACATGATCACCTTCACCGCCCGCTCGCGCGGGGCGATTGTCGCGCTGCACACCGAACTGGCCGATGCGTTGACGGCCAGGGATGCGGACCGAACGGACGCAACCCTTGTCAAACTTGAATCCTATACACGGGAACTGGCGCAAAGCGTCGTCAGGGCGCGTGCCAAAAGCGCCACCAAGAAGGAGCGTAAATCCGCCTGATCCCGCAACAAGAGTCGTACCAAGACCACCCGACGGGACGGGCACCGATATTCACCATACGTCAGGGAGGACGATATGAATTTGAGACCAGACCCCACATTTCACCCCTCACCCAAGATGGCCATGCAGGCCCCGGTCGAAAAGCTGGCGTTTACGCTGATGCTCAGCCCGGATGGCACGAAACCCGACGGGCTGGCCGTTGTGGATGTCGATCCGACAAGCGACACCTACAGCCAGATCGTTCACGAATTGTACGTTTCCAACCTTGGCGATGAATTCCACCATTTTGGCTGGAACGCGTGTTCGTCGGCCCTGTCGCCGCTGACGGGCCACGCCTTTCTGGAACGCCGTTACCTGATCATCCCCGGCATCCGGTCCTCGCGCATCTACATCATTGACGTCAAGGAACCGCTGAAGGCGAAAATCCACAAGATCATTGAACCCGAGGAACTGATCGCCAAGACCGGTTATTCCCGTCCCCACACGATCCATTGCGGCCCCGAAGGCATCTATGTGTCGACCCTTGGTGGCGGCGGCGCGGACGGCACGGACGGGCCTCCCGGAATCTTCATCATGGATTGCGAGAGTTTCGAAATTCTTGGCCGCTACGAGATGGACCGGGGTGTTCAGGACAAGCACTATGATTTCTGGTGGAACCTGCCACGCGACTACATGGTATCCAGCGAATGGGGCCTGCCGCCGCAGTTTGAAAACGGTATCGTCGCCGAAGACTTGCTGAGCAACAAATATGGACACACCATCCACTTCTGGGACCTGCGCGCGCGCAAGGTGGTGAAATCGCTGGATCTGGGTGAAAACCACCAGATGGCGCTGGAAATCCGGCCCGCCCACGACCCGGTCAAGGAATACGGGTTCTGCGGCGTGGTGGTCGACACCACCAACCTGCAAGGCGCGATCTTTACCTGGTGGCGCGACAAGGATGGCGAATGGCAGGCCAAGAAAACCATCACCATCGACCCGGTCCCGGCCGATGCCGACGACCTGCCTGATCTGCTCAAGGGCTTTGGCGCCTGCCCGCCGCTGGTGACAGACATCGACCTGAGCATGGACGACAAGTACCTTTATGTGGCCTGCTGGGGCCTGGGCGAGATGCACCAGTATGACGTCACCGACCCGATGAACCCGGTTCTGGCCGGCAAGGTCGACATCGGCGGCATCGTCAAAAAGACCAAACACCCCAATGGCAAGGACTTTGGCTATGGCCCGCAGATGGTCGAGATCAGCCGCGATGGCAAACGCGTCTACTGGACCAACTCGCTCTATTCCACATGGGACGATCAGTTCTATCCCGGCGACCGCGGGGCGGCGATGGTCATGGCGCATGTGGGCGAAAACGGCGGGTTGACGCTGGACAAGGATTTCTGGACGGAATTCCCCGAAGGGTATCGCAGCCACCAGATCCGGCTTGAGGGCGGCGACTGTTCCACGGACAGCTTCTGCTACCCTTCGGTCTGAGATGGACCTGACAACCGCGGCGGGCCTCTGGCTCGCCGTGATCGTTTCCGGGCTTTATCACGGGCTGAACCCCGGCATGGGCTGGCCGCTTGCGGTCTCGTCCGCATTGTTCGAGCGGCGCCGCTCTGCCCTCTGGCCTGCTCTTGGGGCGCTGAGCTTCGGCCATTTCGCGGCGATGTTCGCCATCCTGTTGCCTTTTTCCGCGATGACGCTGCTGATTGATTTCCAGCGCGAAATTCGCATTGGTGCGGGGGCCATCGTGATCGGCATGGGCGTCTACCTTGTCATCACCCGCCGCCATCCGCGATTTCTGGCACGTATCCCGCCGCACAGACTGGCGCTGTGGTCGTTTCTTGTGGCGCTGGCCCATGGTGCGGCACTGATGCTGGTGCCCATCTATCTCGGCCTGCGCGCCATCGGCGATCTGGGCGCGGGACAGCGCGCCGCCTCTGTCCTGATGGTCACGACGGCCCTTGCCTTTGCGGTGGCAGCTGTCCACACCCTCGCGATGATCGGCTCGGGCGGGGCCATGGCCTATGCGGTACATCGCTGGCTGGGGCTGCAATTCCTGTCGCGCAGCTGGTTTGATCTGGAACTGGTCTGGGCGCTCAGCCTCGTCGCCGTGGGTGTGATCGGGGTCTGGACCGCGTTTTGACGCTGTGCGCGCCGGGCTTGCACCCTGCCCACGCTTTGCTATGCACACAGGGGCGCTGGGTCCATCAGAAAAGGCACACCTCATGCAGCTGGAAGACAAAACCGTCGTCGTCACCGGAGGCAGTGACGGAATTGGCAAACATATCTGCCTGAAACTCGCCGCACAAAAATGCCGACTGGCCATCATCGGGCGTGATACCGCGCGGCTGAGCGCAGTGCAGGCGCAATGTACCTCACTTGGGGCGCCCCGGGTCGAAACCTATGCATGCGACATTCAGGACAGTGCGGCCCTGAACGCCACCGCCAAAACGATGATGCAGGATTTTGGCGCCATCGACATCCTGATCAACAACGCCGGTATCTGGCACAAGGCGGGACCGTTGGACACCATCGCACCCGACATGCTGACAGCGACGGTTCAGACCAATCTGACCGCATTGATGCAGTTGACCCAGGCTCTGATCGCCGATTTGCGCGCACGCGAAGAGGCCATCATCCTCAACATCGCCTCTAAGTCCGGTGTGGTCGCACAAGGCGGGCAATCCGTTTACACGGCCACCAAATATGGTGTGCGCGGATTCACCGAAGTGCTGAAAGTGGACGAACAGGACAGCGGCATTCGCGTCGCCGGGCTTTATCAAAGCGGAACAAACACCGGCATGTTTGCAAAAGCGAACGAAGACGTGCCCAACCATGTCTTTACCGAACCCGGGGATCTGGCCGAAGTGGTGGTTTTCATGCTGTCTCAACCCCCCAAGATCTGGTTGCACGACGTGCGCGTGGAACTGTAAAGGCGAGAGCGGTATCGCCTCAAACCTCTTGAACCCGATACACGTGATCCGGGCGCCGCGTCGCGCGTGGCCGGGTTGTTGCAACGGCTTGCATGTCGGCCCCCTCGCCTCGGACTCAGTCGGCAAAATATCCGCAATTTCATTGGCTGCCCGGCCCGCACGGGTGCGTCTGGACGGGCAAGCGGGGTCAATCGGCCCACTGGTCTGTTTGATCGCTGCCACTCCAACCTTTATGCCAATCGGAACCCCATAACCTGGAGCTGCTCAATACCTGATTACGTTATCCCCGTGCCGCCCGTCACCTCGATCCCGGTCGCATCGGGCGGTGCCTTTCCGGTGCGTCGCGTCTATTGCATCGGCCGCAACTACGCGGCGCATGCCATTGAGATGGGCCACGATCCGGACCGCGAGCCGCCGTTTTTCTTTCAAA